>JAEEGL012950900.1_pt1 | contig 81811 bp, 71 predicted proteins | sample 9134231 | NCBI WGS metagenome assembly JAEEGL01 (sample SAMN16246548, study PRJNA631951) | gut metagenome | biome: gut microbiome; feature: rumen; material: fiber-attached | host: Bos | place: Iran: Karaj | collected 2018-10 | reverse complement strand
CGTACGAAGGCGATCGGAGAGTGGTTCCTTTCCGGCGAGTCCGAACGTTTTTCCGTCCGCGTCAATGAATCCCGGATCGATCCTGAACGGTTTGTCTCGTCCGTGCGGGAGGCGGGCATGACCGTGACGCCGACAGGCGTAACGTCCGTCACGTTTTTCATTTCCGGCTTCGAACGTCTGAGAGACGTTCCCGGATATGAAGAGGGCTGGTTCTATCCGGAAGCTCCTGCCATGACGCTCTCCGTCGAAGCGCTCCGGGAAAGGATCCTGAAAAGCGAGAAACCGCTCCGGATCCTGGACGCGGCGGCATCTCCTGGCGGAAAGACGCTGCATCTTGCGGATCTCATTACCCTCGCGGAAAAACAGCGCTCGGCCGGACCGGAAGGCGGACGTTCGAGGATCATTGCCGCGGACGTCAGTGAGGAGAAGGTAAGGATACTGCGGGAAAACGTCTTGAAATACGGCGTTTCCGGATTCGTTGAAACGCTCGTTCGCGACGCGTCGGTACCGCATCCTGAAACCGGTCTTTTCGATATCGTGAACCTCGACGTACCCTGCTCGGGGCTTTCGGTGCTGGCCGGAAAACCGGAAGGCAAGGAAAACGTGACGAAGGAAGGCGTGGAAGCCCTGATCGGACTTCAGCAAAAGATTCTGAACGCGTCGGCCCCTTCCGTGAAGAACGGCGGCGTGCTCGTTTATTCCACCTGCACGTACGACCCGGCCGAAAACGGCGAGAACGTCCGCCGGTTTCTGGAGACGCATCCGGAATTCACGCTTTCGGAAGAACGTCTCATCCTGCCGGGAGAACTCCCTTCCGACGGATTTTACTACGCAGTCATGGAGCGGAGCAGCCGGTAAACCGGAAAAAAAGGAGAAAGCATGCAGGACGTCAAGTCCATGACAAAAGAAGAACTGAAGACGTTTCTTTCTTCCCTGGGGGAGCCCTCATACCGCGCCTCCCAGGTGTTCCGCTGGCTTCATAAAGAACGTGCCGTCTCGTTCGACGAGATGACCGATCTTCCGAAATCACTTCGTGAAAAGCTGAAGGAGTCCGCCGCGATCACGACTTTACAGGCGGAACGGATACAGGAAAGCCGAGTCGACGGGACGAAAAAAGTCCTCCTCCGGCTTCCGGACGGCAATCTCATCGAGTCGGTGCTGATGCGCTACAAATTCGGGGATTCCGTCTGCGTTTCCACTCAGGTCGGCTGCCGGATGGGCTGCCGGTTCTGCGCATCGACGATCGGCGGGCTCGTCAGGAACCTCACGGCGTCGGAGATCCTGGATGAAGTATATTTCATGGAGCGCGAATTCGGCGTCAGCGTCAGCCACGTCGTGCTGATGGGTAGCGGCGAACCCTTTGACAATTATGAGAACGTCATCCGGTTTCTCAGACTCCTCATTTCGCCGGAGGGCAAAAATCTCAGCGCCCGTCACGTCACGCTTTCGACTTCCGGGATCCCGGAGAAGATCCGCGCTTTTGCGGAAGAGGGGATCCCGGCGACGTTGGCATTGTCGCTTCATGCCGCGGATCAGAAGACCCGGTCGGAACTCATGCCCGTTTCGAAGGCGTACCCGCTTCCGGACGTCATGGCCGCCTGCGACGCGTTCTTCGAGAAAACCGGCCGGAGAGTGACGTATGAATACGCGGTGGTCCGGGACGTCAACGATACCGCTTCCGAGGCGGAAAAACTCTCGGCATTGCTCCGCGGCAAAAACGCGCACGTGAACCTTATTCCGGTGAATCCGGTCCGGGAACGCGATCTTAAGAGACCGGAACCGGAACGGGTCCTGGAATTCCAAAAATTCCTTGAAAAAAACGGAATAAATGCTACAATTAGAAGGGAACTTGGCGCCGACATCGACGGCGCCTGTGGTCAGTTGCGTGCAAGAACGCTTCAGGAAGGGCAAAAGGGAGAGACTGTTTGAACGTTTCAGGGATGACCGATACCGGAAAAAAACGGGAGCGCAATGAGGATTTCTTCTTCGTTTCCGAAGGTCAGGTCGGCATTTTTGAGCGCCTTTTTGTTCTCGCTGACGGCATGGGCGGACATTCCTACGGCGAAGTGGCGGCCGAAACGGCGGTAGCGACGACGGTCCGGTATCTCATGCACGCCCCGATGGATTTTCCCGAGGCACTGTTTCAGGAAGCGGTGTCGACCGCGAACCTCGAGGTCAGGAAAAAATCCGATGCGAAGCACGCTTCCCTGATGGGCACCACGCTCGTCATTCTCGGCATCGTGAACGGCATTGCCTACGTTGCGAATATCGGAGACAGCAGACTGTACCTTCTGAACAGCATCAAAGGTACGATCAAGCAAATAACGAGAGACCATTCCTACGTGGAGGAGATGGTCCGGAAAGGCCTGATGGAACGGGGCAGCGAAGCCTACGTCCGTCAGAAGAACATCATTACCCGGGCGGTCGGAACGTCGGCGGAGACTTACGCCGACACGTTCACGATCGAACTGATGCACGGGGACATGCTGCTTCTTTGCAGCGACGGCCTTTCCAACATGGTGGAGGATGTCATGATTCGAAATCTGGCACTGGATGATGAATTTACTTTGGATGAGCGGGTCATCTCGCTCATCAGAACGGCCAATGCGAACGGCGGACGCGATAACATCACGGTCATTCTGGTCGATCCGGAGGGACGCTCATGATCAGGATCGGAACAGTATTTGACGGCCGCTTCGGCATCATAGAAAAAATCGGGTCCGGCGGCATGGCGGACGTGTATCGCGCGAAAGATCTGAAAACCGGAGAGATCGTCGCGATCAAGTCACTGAAGCAGAAGTTCTCGAAAACGCCCGAATACGTTTCCAGATTCCGGGCGGAAGGCGAAGCGGTTTCCGAGATCGAAAGCCCCTACGTCGTCCGCGTCATGGGCGTCGGTGAGTCGGAAGGCACTTATTACCTCGTGATGGAGTACGTCGACGGCATCACGCTGAAGGAATACATCTCGAGGAAGACGCATCTTTCCGCCAAGGAGACCATGGCGATCTCCGCGCAGATCACGCTCGGACTCCGGAGCGCTCACGCGCACCGGATCATCCACCGCGACGTCAAACCGGAAAACGTGATCTTAACGAGGAACGGAAAAGTCAAACTGACCGATTTCGGCATTGCCGAAGTCAGAACGGGCGAAGAAAAGACCCTCGGCGACGGAACACTCGGCTCCGTGCATTACATCTCCCCGGAACAGGTGAAGGGGAAGGAAGCCGACGAACGGAGCGACATTTATTCCCTCGGCATCTGCATGTATGAGATGATCACGGGCGTTTTGCCGTTTGACAAGGAAACGGCCATGGCGGTCGCGCTCGCGCACATGAACGAATCCATGGTGCCGCCGAGCGATCACAACCCCGACTGCCCGATCGCCCTGGAGCAGATCATTTTCCGCTGCACTCAGAAATCGCGGGAAAAACGGTATCACAGCTGCACGGAACTTCTGAAAGATCTGAAGATCGCGGTCGAAACCCCGGATTTCAATTTCGAGAAGCAGGAACAGGAACGGGTGATGATGAGCAGCACCCACGTCTTCTCGAAAAACGAGACGAACGCGCTCCGGAAGGAAAACGCCGAGCGCGAGGCGGTCCGTAAGGCGGCGAAAAAGGAAGAACGGACGGCGTTTGACCGTATCATGCAGATCCTGGCCATTGCCCTCGGGGCACTGATGTTCGGACTGCTGCTTTACATCATTCTTTCGTTCTCCGGCTGTCTCTCCGGCACCGGAAGCATGAACACGCCTTCGAGACAGAACGGATACGCGACCGACGAAGATCCGACGATCATCGTCATTACGAAGGATCCGAACGAATTCGATCCCGAAACGGACACGAAGGTTCCGGATATGATCGGCATGACCCTTCAGCAGGCCATGCAGGCATTGGAAGAAGCGGAACTGAACTTCCAGCTGTCCTATCAGCAGGAGTACTCCGAGGCGTATCCGATGGGTTCCGTCATCCGCCAGAGTTACGAAGGCGGCACGGTGGTGCTGAAGGATTCGACCATCGTCATCGTCCTGAATTCGGGCAAGGGCTATTTCGACATCAAGAAGAATTACGTCGGACGGAACATTGCGGACTTCCGGACGGACATTGCCGAGTATAAGAGCTACATCACGGTGGAAGAGAAGGGCGTGTATTCAAGAAGCGTCCCGATCAATCAGATCATGTCCATTTCCCCGTCATCCGGCCGCGTGAACGCCGGAGACAAGATCACGGTCACGTACAGCAACGGCAAGCCGTACGCCTTAATGCCGGATCTGACCGGAATGACTGAGGAAGAGGCGAAGAAAGCTCTGAACGACGTCCTTCTGAAACTTGGAAAAGTAGACGAGGACTTCGACGACGAGGTCGAAAAGGGCAAGGTCTGCTACCAGCAGTTCAAGGCCGGCTCTTATTTAAGGGAAGGCACGACCGTCGCCGTCAGCATTTCAAAGGGCAAGGAGAAACTTGCGCTGCCTGATCTGACCGGCATGACGAAGGAAGAGGCCGGCGAGGCATTGAAGGATGCCGGATACCTGCCGGTTTACGTGAACTGGTATGAAGAGTCCGGAGAAGACCTCGGGAAGGTCCGCGGACAGTATCCGGAAGCCGGAGCGAAACTCGAACCCGGCAATGACGTGATGGTCTACGTTTCTTCGTCGAGCGACACCGTCATTCTTCCTGACGTCGTCGGAAAGAAGTTTGATTCCGAAGTGAAGAAGCTTCTGCACAGCTTGCCGTTCAAGTTCATTATTCATGAGGAGACGGTCGCTGCGGAGGAAGAAGAGGAAGACCTCGTCATCACCGGCATCCGTCAGACCGATCCTTCCGCACCGCTTTCGAAGGGCGCGGAGATCACCGTGACGTACAAGACCACGACGTTCAGCAAGATCAGCATGCCGAATCTTTTGCAGGGCCTGACTCTGGACGAAGCGAAAACCCTGCTTCAGTCTCAGGGCTTCAGCATCGATGAGGAGCATCTCATCGTCACTTATGAGAAAACGGAGATCGAGTCTCTCGACGGCATCGTCAGCGAACAGTCGCCGGAAGCGAATTCCGACACGACGACGCTCGTGAAGGTCGAATTGAAAGTCTTCCGTTATGAAGCGCCGGCACCTTCGGAAAGCGAATCCGAGACCCCGGAAGAATCCTCGTCGGAAACCGAGGCGCCGCCGGAATCCTCATCGGAGAGCGTTCCGGACGTGCCGACGGATCCGGTCGAGTCGTCGGAATCCCAGGAGCAGACCCCGCCGGACAATCCGCCCCAGGACGCCCAGGGACAGAACAATGCTTCGGAGCCCTGATCCATGGAAGGCAGGATCATCAAGGGGATCGGCGGATTCTATTATGTGAAAACTCCGGACGGCGTCTGCGAATGCAAGGCGCGCGGCGCCTTCCGGAACGAAGGCGTGACGCCGCTCGTCGGTGATTTCGCCGAAGTGGAGAAAGATCCCGACCGCCCGTTCACCGGGCAGATCGTGAAGATCAAAGAGCGGAAGAACGAACTCCTCCGGCCGAAGGCGGCGAACGCGGATGCGGTCTTTCTCCTCTTTTCCTCAGCTTCCCCGAAGCCCTCGTTCGAAGTGCTGAACCGGTATCTTGCGGTCTCGGAAGAGCGCGGCATTCCGGTTTCCCTCGTCGTGACGAAGACGGATCTTGCTTCGGAAGAGTCGATCTCGGAGATCCTTTCCGCGTTTTCGGGCGCTCCCTATCCCATGCATTTCTGCTCATCGTTCAAAGGAGAGGGGATCCCGGAACTGAAAGAAGCCCTGGCCGGAAAACTGACGGTGTTCGCCGGACCTTCCGGCGTCGGAAAATCCTCGCTCATCAATGCTTTGCTTGAGAAGAAGGTCATGGAAGTCGGGGCATTGTCGAAAAAGATCGAGCGGGGGAAAAATACGACGAGACACGCGGAACTGTTTCCGCTCGGTGAAGACTCGTTTCTGCTGGACACACCGGGATTCACGTCGGTGGATTACGATTTTCTCGTCCGGGAAAATCTGGCTCTTGATTTTCCTGAGTTCATTCCCTTCCTCACGAAATGCCGCTTTTCTTCCTGTACGCACAGGACGGAAGAGGGGTGCGAGGTGAGAAAGGCGGCGGAAAACGGCGCGGTTTCATTGATCCGGTACCGTTCCTACGTCGAAATGCTGAATCATTTATACACTCTAAGGAGGTATTGATATGGAATATAAGATCGCGCCGTCGATCCTGTCCGCGGATTGGCTGAATCTCGGCCGGGAGGTCGAAAAGATGAATGAGGCGGACTGTGATTACGTTCATTACGACGTCATGGACGGCAAGTTCGTCCCGGAAATGTCTTTTGGTGTGACGATCATGCGCAATGTGAAGAAAGTCTCGACGAAGCCGATCGACGTGCATCTCATGATCGAAGATCCGATCCGGAACGTGAAGTCGTTCGCCACTTCGGGCGCCGACATCATCACCGTGCACGCGGAAGCCTGTGCGGACATTGACGAAACGCTGGATTACATCCGCTATTTCAATGTGCCTGCCGCACTGTCCGTGAAACCGAAGACGCCGGTCGAAACCGTGTTCCCTTACCTTGAAAAGTGCAGCATGATCCTTATCATGTCCGTGGAGCCCGGCTTCGGCGGACAGGCCTTCATGCCAGAAGCGCTCGAAAAGATCCGCATTCTCCGCGAGGAGATCACGAGAAGAGGACTCGACGTCGACATTGAAGTGGACGGCGGCATCAATATGGAGACCGTCGTGCTCTGCAAGGAGGCGGGAGCAAACGTCTTCGTCAGCGGGTCGGCATTGTTCAAAGGCGATCTCGCAGCGAATACCGCCGCGATGCGTGCTCTTTTATGAGGCGCAGGCTTTCGATCCTTTGCTTTTTTCTGATCGCCGTCCTGACGCTTTCCGGCTGCAGGACGGAATGGGTATGGTCTTTCGGCGAGAAAGTGGCCCTGACGAACGGCAGGACCGGACTGACCGAGAACGAGATCCGCGTCATCGCCCTCGAATACAAATGTCTCTTTGAATCCTATTACAAGGAGCTCCTCGGCGAGCAGTTCTGGGACAGGGAAGTATTCGAGGGCGAAACGTATGAAGATTACATCAAGTCCGAATACATACTGGAAGAGGCGAGAGCCCTGCTGTACCTGAATTCCGTTTCCGATGAACGGAACGTTTCCCTGACCGATTCCGAGCGGGAGAAGATCCGGACGGAAGCGCGGGCGTACTATGACGGGTATCTCACCGATGACGAAAAGAAGTTCATCCGGTCCGACCGCGATACGCTGGAACAGGTTCTGTTAAAATACGCGCTGGCCTCGAAGGTCGTGTCCGACCTCGTGAAGGACGGAAAGCTCGAAGTCAGCGACGAGGAATCGCGGGTCAGTGACGTGATGGTGATCCGTGTCGTCAGCCGGGAACTGGCGGACGAACTTTCGGACAGGATCCGAAACGGCGAGAACTTTGCGACGCTGGCCTCCGTGTATTCCGAGGATCCCGAGATCGAGTATTCGGTTTCGAGAAGCGATCTGAACGATGCGATCAGAGACGTGATCTTCGCACTGAAAGACGGAGAGATCAGTCATGTCATCGAGTACGAAGGCAATTACTACCTGTTCAGAAACGTCAATTCCTACAACGTCCTTTTGTCTAACAAGGAAAAAACGAACCTCTTGGCGGCGCGACGGTATGAAAACTGGAACACGCTGTACGAAGCTTTCATGAAAGAACATGAGGAGAAGATCCAGCTGTCTTTCTGGCACGCGCTCCGCCTGAACGAACCCGGAGATTATACCTACAGGAAGAGCCTGTTTTCCTGCCTTTCCGAGTGAGTTTTCCACATTTTCTTCACAAAATTTCAAAAAATCTTAAAATTCACTTGTTTTTTTCTTAAAGATTTTGTAAACTATTGAACACGCTGAAAGCGTATCCGTGTTTTTGGCATGTCAGAAAAAAGAAAAAAGATCGTCGGGATGATCTCGGCCGTAGTGATCGCTATGGCCTTTATTGCATTCCTCGTCGGCGGTTCGGCCGGGCGGGACCGGTCGCTTTCCCCGGAGGAAACAGGCCCGTCACGGACGGAGGACACGGAGGATCCGGCGGAAGCGGAAACCGGCTACCTGTATCTGACGGGTGCGGTCCGCAAAGAAGGGGTTTATCCGTTCCGGGAAGGAATGCGCCTGTTCGAACTCATCGAAGAGGCAGGCGGGCTTCTCGAGGATGCGGATCCCTCCGGGGTAAACCTCGCAGCGACCGTGCGGGACGCGGAACACATCCGGATCCCGTTTCTCGGGGAAAGCGCTGAAGAGACCGGAGAGAACGGAGAAAGGCTGATCGACGTAAACGCCGCGGGAAAACAGGACCTCATGTCCCTGCCCGGGATCGGCGAATCGAAGGCGGAGGCCATTCTGTCATATCGAAAAAAGAGCGGACCGTTCCGGACGGTCGAGGATCTTCTGAATGTGCCGGGCATCGGCGAAAGCATTTTGGAGAGGATCCGTGAACTGATCAAAGTGTAGGGGAGTATTATGGCTAAGATTCTGGTGGTGGACGACGAGAAAATGATCGTGAAAGGCATTCGCTTTTCATTGCTTCAGGAAGGATGGGAAGTCGAAGCGGCCTATGACGGCGAGGAAGGTCTTACGATGGCGAAGGCGCAGGAGTTTGACATGATCCTGCTCGACATCATGCTTCCGAAGATGAACGGACTCGAAGTCTGCCGGCAGATCCGGGAGTTTTCGAACGTGCCGATCATCATGCTGACCGCGAAGGGCGACGACATGGACAAAATCATCGGCCTCGAGTACGGCGCGGACGACTACATCACGAAGCCGTTTAACATTCTTGAGGTGAAAGCGCGGATGAAAGCCATCATGCGCCGGAATCACCTTGTGAACGGAAATGAGCGGAAGAAGGAAACCGTCATTGAACTGAACGACCTGAAGCTGAACACGGAAAACGAGACCGTTTACGTGAAGGACAGAGAAGTGAAGGTCACAGCGAAGGAGTTTGACGTTCTGCATCTTCTCGTCACGAATCCGAACAAAGTCTTCAGCCGTGAAAAACTGCTGGAACTCGTCTGGGGGAAGGATTATCCCGGAGACGAGCGCACCGTTGACGTACATATCCGCAGACTCCGCGAAAAAATCGAAGAAAACCCGAGTTTTCCGAAATACGTGCAGACCAAGTGGGGAATAGGATATTATTGCAAGGATGAAAAAGCTCTTTAATTCGCTAAGATTCAGATTTACGGTCTGCTTTCTTCTGATCGGCATCCTGCCCGTCATCCTGCTTCACGTGATCGTCGTCAATACGTACGAGAGCAGTCTCATCAACAAACGTATGATCGAGATCCGGCAGCGCTGCAACATGATCAGCGCTTCGCTCGGAGAAAACCAATCGATCCAGAAGTCGCTCACCAAAGAGATGGCCGACGTCCTGAACTGGTATTCCGACGCCTACGGCGGACGGCTGCTCGTGGTGGACAATCAGTACAAAGTCGTTCACGATTCCTTTCTTGCAGACCTTGGAAAAACCGTGGTGTCAGACGCGGTCTTTTCTGCTTTTCTCGGGAAAGAGTATCAGTCTTTCCAGTCCGAAACCAAGTTTCTTGAATACGTGATCCCGGTCACCTATAACGGCGGCACCGAAAAAACGGTGACGTCCGTGCTCGTTTTTTCATCTACGACGGACTGGATCCAGGAGAGCCTGTCCCGCGTAAAACAGGCAATGTCCCTCATTGAAGTCATACTTTTCATCGTCATGTCCGTCGTCGCGATCTACATTTCCTACCTGATCACGCGGCCGGTCAAAGCCGTGGCGTACGAAGTCGAAAAACTGCGCGCAGGACACCTTGATCACGACATTTCCAACATCCGTTCCTATAAGGAGATCGACGACATCATGGAGGCGACCTCCCAGGTCATTGACAATTATCGGATGATGGAAGAATCTCAGGAACAGTTCGTTTCCAACGTTTCCCATGAACTCAGAACGCCGATGACGTCCATCCGCGTCCTGTCTGATTCCCTCATCGGTCAGAAGAATGTGCCTGAGGAGATGTATCAGGAATTCCTTTCGGACATTTCCGTCGAGATCGACAGGGAATCCAGGATCATTGAGGACCTGCTGTCCATGTCAAGGCTCGCGCATGCGGAAGACAGCATGAACGTCTCCACGGTCAGCATCAATGACATGGTGCTGAACATCCTGAAGACACTGAAGCCGATCGCCGAAAAGCGCGACATTGAACTGGTGTACGAATCCTTCCGCGCCGTTTCGGCGGACGTCGACGAGATCAAGCTGAATCAGGCGTTTTCCAACCTCATTGAAAACGCCATCAAATACGACCGCGACAGCGGCATGGTCAAGGTGTCGCTGGATGCCGACCACGAATATTTCTATTTTCGGGTTTCCGACAACGGAGTCGGCATTCCGGAAGAGGCATTGCCTCACATTTTCGACCGGTTCTACCGGGTCGACAAGGCGAGAAGCCGTGAGACGGGCGGCACCGGTCTCGGTCTTTCCATCACGAAGCAGATCATTCTTCTGCATTTCGGCGTGATCAAGGCGGAGAGCAAGGTGGATGAAGGGACGACGTTTACCGTGCGGATCCCCTTGAAGCACGTGGAAGAGACGGGAGGGAGGAAGAAGTCATGAAACACAGGAAACGCCTGACGTCGATCCTTTCCCTGCTTCTTCTTGCCGCCGTTCTTTTGTCCGGCTGCGGGAGGGGCGACGCGCTGAAGGAAGGCGCCTTCTACATTTACTTCAAGAATTCCACGAAACGGGAACTGTTCCCGGTCGAAGCGGTCATTGACGAACAGGCATCGTTTGATTCCAGGATCGCTTCGGTCTGGAAGCACATGGTGAGCGGAGCGGATCACGCGGAGTACACGAGCCCCGTGCCGGCGACGGTTTCCCTGAAGAATTACACGCTTCAGAACAACAATCTGAATCTGAACTTCGATCAGCCGTATCTTTCCCTTTCGTCGCCGAACGAAGTGCTGTTCCGCGCTTCGCTCGTGAAGACGTTCACGCAGTTCCCCGAGATCCAGACCGTGGAGATCTCCGTGGAGAACCAGCCCCTCGTGCTTTCGAACGGCTCCGTGGTCGGTCCCATGAAGGGATCCGACTGCATTGACGTGCTTGCCACGGGACTGAATGCCTACTCGGAAACCGTGATGGACCTGTATTTTACGAATGAAACGGCTGACGGACTGATCTCGGAGTCCGTCAGGATCCGCTACAATAACACGATCCCGCTGGAACAGGCGGTCGTTCGGAATCTGATCAACGGGCCGGAGAGCGCGGACCTGTATCCGACGATCCCGAACGACACGAAGCTGATTTCCGTGTCCACGAAGAACGGGACCTGTTACGTGAATCTGAATGAAGTCTTCCTGAACCGCGCCATGGTCTCCCGACCGGAGATCGCAGTCTATTCCCTGGTGAACTCGCTGACCGAGATCGTCGGCATCAATGCCGTTTCTATCTCGGTGAACGGTTCGTCGAACGTGATGTTCATGGATCAGTTCGATCTTTCCGCGCCGCTCTATCGGAATACGAACTTCGACCTGATTCAGGCAGAACCCTCTGAAAGCGCGGAGTGATCCCTGACGCTTTCTGAAAGGACCCCTTTTTGAAACGACCGCTTCTTTGGATCGCGGTTGTCATGACTCTTTTTATTTTACTCATATCGGGAATTGAGGAACGGTCTGCGTTTTTGATGCCGGACGTCCCTTCTTTCAGGTCGTCCCTGGAATCCTCCGGCGCCCGGTTTCTGGAAGGCTCCTTCGAGGGCGAAGTGCTTTCGGGAAAGCGGAAAGAAGAGCGGTACGTCTTCGAGGTCCGCCCTTCCAAGGAGACGGTGACCGTATTCGTGTACCTGAACGTTTCGGAAGAAGAAGCGGCAATGCTCACCGGAGCCCGCGGATCTTTTCAGGGCCGCTATTTCCTGTTCCAAAAAGCAACGAATTTCGGAGAATTCGACGTGCGTTCCTATTATGACGCCCTCGGCGTCCGGGGCGGGTTTCTTGCAGAGAAGTACAGCATCTGTCCCGGACGGAAGAGGTACCTTCCCGAACTCGCGTTCCGGCTCCGCGAATACGTGAGAGGCGCCGTCGAATGCTACGGTGGAGCGCGTCAAGGCGTCTATCTGTCAGCACTGCTTTCCGATCGGACGGAACTTCCCGAAGAGACCGGAACGGCGCTCAAGGCCACGGGCCTCATGTACCTCTTGAGTTCTTCCGGCTTTCTGTTTTCTTTTTTCGGCATTGCCGTCCTGAACTTTTTCAAGAAGCGGATGAAGAACCGGTTCCTGCCGGCGGCCCTTGCCGGACTCCTCATGCTGATCCCGGGGATCCTGACCGGTTTTTCCTTTTCCTTCCTGAGGGCAATGTTCGTCTTCCTCGTCCGTGCTGCCGCACCGCTCTTTAAGCGTAAATTTGACGTCTTATCGGCGTTTTCCTTATCCCTCCTGATTCTTGTTCTCACGCGGCCGGAAACGGTCGGTTTGGCGGCGTTTCGCTATTCTGTCGCCCTGATGCTCTCGTCCGGCGCGGTTTCGGACGTCATTGCCGCTTACTTTTTCAAATCGTCGAAGCGGGTGAGCGCGGCGGTGCGGCTGCTTTCAATGAAGTGCGCGTTTCTTCCGCTGACCGTCACGGATACCTTCCGCCCGGGACTGTACGCTTTTTTCGGCGAAGCCGTGATGACGTTTCTTCGCGCCGTCGTCACGATCCTTTCCGGCACGGGGATCCTCGGCGACGCCTTGTTCGGCCGGGGAAATCTCTTTTCCGGAGCCGTGTTTTCGGGGGCGGATCTGCTCGCCGGATGCTATGAGGACTTCCCGAAACTACTGAACCGCCTTCCTCTGCAGAGCATTGTGAACGGGCGTCCGTCCTTTGTCCGGATCATGATCTACCTCATCCTGTTTTCGCTGATCCCTGTCGTTCTGAAGGTTCTCCTCATTCGCAGGAAATATGCAAAGGAGAGTGAAGAACGGCTTCCCGGAAAAGGCGCCAGGGCGGTCGTGCTTGCCTCTCTTTTCGTGGTGTATTTGTTCGGGATCCTTTTTCTCCGGCACGCGCCTCTTTCCCGGGAGGAAACGCGGCTCACGATGGCCGACGTCGGGCAGGGCGACGGGTTCCTTCTGGAGACGGACAACGCGGTCGCCGTCATCGACGGCGGCTCGACAGACCGGGAGGATGTCGGAGACGTCCTTTCAAACACGCTGTTTTATTACGGGCGGTCCCGGATCGATGCGGTTTTCTTAAGTCACGATGACGAGGACCATACCTCCGGAGTCGTATCGCTATTACAGTCCGGACGGTTTTCGGTCGGACGGATCTATCTGCCGGATACGAAAAACAAAAAGTCGGAGTTTACCGCGGTCCGGAAGGCGGCGGAGGAGGCCGGGATCCCGGTCCGTTATCTCAGCGCGGGGGACAAGATCACGCTTGACCGCCTGACGTTCGAAGTCCTGTGGCCCGGCCCTTCTGCCGCAGAGAGCGGCAATGACACGTCGATGGTGCTTTCTGTGCGGTGTCCGGAAACGTCGGTATTGTTTACGGGCGACATATCAGCCTCCTCCGAGGCAGCGATCGGATCCGTAAAAGCGCATGATTATCTGAAAGTCCCTCATCACGGATCAGCCTATTCCTCCTCAGCCGCGTTTCTGAAACGCGTATCGCCGCGGATCGCGCTTGTAAGTTACGGGAAGTACAATACCTACGGTCATCCCGCTTCCGAGACACTGGCCCGTCTGGAAGAAGTGAAGAGCAGGACGTTCTTAAGCGGCAGGGACGGCGCGGTGTCGTTCCGGATCGCTCCGGACGGGGAAAACGTGACTTTTGCCTCCCGCTGACCGGGCCTTGCGAATGGACCGCGGAAATCACGGAAACGGTGTGAAAAGCATTGCAACTTTTTGACATTTCGGGTATAATTCCGGTATGAAGCGAATTTTGGACGACATCAGAACAGGACAGTTCCGGAAGGTGTATCTCATCTACGGCGATGAGACGTATCTGATCCGTGAAATCTCCTCCAGACTCTGCGCGGAACTGACCCACGGCGATACGATGAATACGCTCACGGTCTCGAACCGGCAGGCCGTTCCGTCGGAAGTCAGGGAGTTTACGGATACCATGCCGTTCCTTGCGGACCGGAGAGTCGTCGTCATGGAAGACACCGGCGTCTTTTCCTCGTCCGATCCTGCGTTTGCAGAGTGGATCGAAACGCTTCCCGACACGGCCTCAGTGGTGTTCATTGAGCATCCCGCAAAGGCGAAAGACAAGGGCGACCCGATGAGCATGGTCTCCTCCGTGGACAAGAGGACCAAACTGTTCAAGGCCGTTCAGAAAGAGGGGATCGCCGTCGAACTGAACAAACTCGAAGGCGAAGCGCGCACGGAGTGGATCCTGAAGGAGATCGGCCGGCGGAAGGTCCGGATCACGAAGAACGCTTTCGCATTGCTCGTCGACGTCCTGCCGGATGCCATGGAAAGCGCGATCCACGAGATGGACAAGCTTGCGGATTACGTCGGCGAAAACGGCGCGATCGATGAAAAGACAGTGGAAACGGTCGTCACGCCGAAACTCAGTTTTCAGGTGTTCAAACTGGTGGAGGCCGCCGTTTCGAAAGACCGGGAGACCGCCTTCCGTCTCTACTACGATCTGGTGGCGCTGGATACGAATCCGATGGGCATTCTGTTTAATATCACGAGAGAGATTCTCAGGCTGAACGCCGTCGCGTCCATGAAAAAGCGGAGATGTTCGAACACAGAGATCGCCTCCGCCCTCGGCGTTCAGGAATTCGTCGTCCGGAAACTCGCGGCGCATACCTCCAGGATTCCGGCCTCGTTTTTGGAAGGGCTCGCGGAGGAGGCGCTGGAACTCGATCACGCCGTCAAGTCCGGCGATCTTACGGACTCCATGGCCGTGGAATTACTGCTTTTCCGCATGACGTGACCGTTGCGGAAAAAGAAAGAAGAAAACATGTCTTTTGAGAAAACGCACGTACATTTTATGGGGATCTGCGGCTCGGGCGCCGCGTCCATCGCGCTCATTGCCCATGAGCAGGGATTCCGGGTGTCGGGATGTGATCTGTCCGTGGATTCCTACTATGCTTCGGAGCTGAAGAAGCGCGGCATCCCGATTTATGAGGGACATTCCGAACAGCACATCGCCAATGACGTCGACGTGGTCGCGGTTTCTCCCGCGATCTTCGACATCAGCCCGGACAATCCGGAGGTGAAAGAAGCGGACCGGCGCGGGATCCTGATGACCTGGCAGGAATTCATGGGAAAATACCTGCAGAAGGACAAGAGGGTCATTGCCGTCTCCGGGACGCACGGAAAGACGACGACCACGTTCCTGACCGCGGAGATCCTGATCGACGGAAAACTGGATCCGACGGTGGAAGGCGGATCGATCTATAAGAAGTGGAAGTCCGGCGGCCGCATCGGGCGGTCCGATCTCTTTCTTTGCGAAGCGGACGAATTCAACCGGAATTTCTTCCACTACAAGCCGGAAACGGCCGTCATCACGAACGTCGAAATGGATCATCCGGAGTGCTTCCGGGACGTGAACGAAGTGATCGACGCGTTTTCCTGGTTTCTGAAAAACGATCCGAACTTGAAGCACCTCATCATTTCCGGAGACAGCCCCGGGGCGGTCGAAGTGCTGAAAAAGGCGTTGGAATCGGATACCGTCCGGAAGGCGGAGATCACCGTCGTTTTCCGGAATGAAAAGAAGTTCCTGCCGGTCTCCGGCGTGAAGCTGAAGACGGCCGTCTACCGTATCCTGAAGAAAGAAGGAGAGGAGAGCCGGTTTTCAATCAACGACGGAGAAAACGTAACGGAATTCCTTTGCAGGATGCCGGGCGAATACAACGTTTCCAATGCGGTCATGGCGATCCTCGCGGCCCGGATCTACGGCGTTTCCGACGAGGTGACAAATGAAAGTCTGGCGACGTTCTCCGGCGCGGGACGGCGTTTTGATTTCGTCGGAATGATGGGCGATATCCCGGTGTACGACGACTATGCGCATCATCCCACGGAGATCGAAGCGCTGCTGTCCATGTGCCGGGAGTACTATCCGGGGAAGCGGATCCTGGCCGTGTTCGAACCGCATCAGGTCTCGCGGCTCCGTCTGATGTTCCAGAGGTACGTGGATGCATTGACGATCGCGGATTACGTGGTGGTCGCGAAGACGCACATCGGCCGGGAAGTGCTGAAAAACGTCGTCCCGCTCTCCGGACGGGAGTGGGAAGCGGCTTCGGAAAAGATCCGCTACGAGGAAGACGTGAAACTGCAGAAAGCCTATGCGGCTCATCTGGCCGATGCCGGAAAGATCGATATGATCCTCGTCATCGGCGCCGCGAATTCATATAAGATTTCGAGATATTTCATCGGGGAGGAATGAGATGCGCCGTTTCGGTAAATTCACCAAGGAAAATACGCCGATCCTTCTGACCGTGCTGCTCGGACTCAGGGTGCTCGGAACGATCCTGGACTATGTCCTGAAAGATACGTTTCTGTCAGCGATCGTGTTTCAGCCCACACTGATCCTTCAGGGGGAAGTCTGGCGCATTTTCTCGTTCGTTCTGTATCCCTACGGCGGAGGAGGGATCTCTTCGATACTGTTCCTTGCGATCGCGACCTGGTTCACGTTCGCGATCGGAAGAGCGCTGAAACTCGTCATCGGGGAAGCCAGACTGAACTTTTATCTGATTTCCGGGCTCGTCATTGAGGTGATCCTCGGATTCGTTTATTACTACACGATGCTTGCCATTCCGTCAATGACTCTGAATTCATTGTACGTAGTATATCTGAATCCCGCGAACGTCTATTACATGCTGTTCGTTTTGTTTGCAATGATGTTCCCGGATGCGCAGTTCCTGCTCATGTTCATCATCCCGATCAAAGGCAAGTGGCTGATTTTCATTACGCTCGGACTCCTGTTGCTTGACGTCGTCGAGGCCTTGGTCAGTGCCATGCACGGTCAAGTCGGGATCGGGTACGCATGGATCCTGATCGTCATGATCGCGGCGGCGATCCTGGCGGTGATCCTTTTCATGGTCATTCACAAAAGCGGTTGGAAGATCTTTCAGTCCAAGTCCGGGAGCGGTTCACAGAAGACCGCCGGCTCAGGGTTCACCGGCAGAAAAACGGAGCGTCCGAAATCGGAGGGCCCTGTTAAAATGCACCGTCAGGGGCAGACGTACCGACACAAATGCACGGTCTGCGGGCGGACGGAAAAGACGAATCCGGAACTGGAGTTCCGTTACTGTACCAAGTGCATCGGGAATTACGAGTATTGTTCCGATCATCTTTACACGCATCTGCATAAATATCCGAACGTGACCGACGTCGGCGGGAAACAGTGATGAAAAACGTGCTCGTCATCGGAGGCGGCGCTTCGGGCATGGCCGCGGCCTATGCCGCAGCTTCGTCCGGCGCTTCCGTCACCCTGATCGAAAAGAACGAAAAACTCGGGAAAAAGGTCTACATCACCGGAAAAGGACGCTGCAACGTGACGAACGCCTGTCCGAAAGAAGAATTCATCCGGAACGTCGTGACGAATCCGAGATTCCTTTACGGCGCGTATCACCGGTTTTCCAATGAAGAGCTGACGGCGCTTCTGGAAAGCGCGGGCTGCCGGCTGAAGACAGAACGGGGGAACCGTGTCTTTCCGGTTTCCGACCATGCGTCGGACGTCATCCGCGCTTTTGAAAAACTGCTTTCCGGTCTCGGCGTCAAAGTGCTTCTTCGCCATGAACTGGTTTCCTTAGAGACGGAAGAAGGCGCTGTTACGGGAGCAGACGTCAGAACGCCGGACGGTGGAACGGCGTTTTTTCCGGTGGACAGCGTGGTCCTTTCGACCGGAGGACTGTCTTATCCTTTGACCGGTTCGACCGGAGACGGCTACCGGATCTTAAAAGCGCTGGGGCATGAGATCGTCCGCCCCCTCCCGGCGCTCGTTCCCTTGGAAACGCTGGAAGACTGGACGAAGACCCTGCCGGGTCTGACCTTGAAAAACGTTACGCTGACCGTGCGGTCGGGCAGTAAAACGCTGTTTTCCGAATTCGGCGAAATGCTGTTCACTCATTTCGGCGTCAGCGGACCGATCGCGCTCAGCGCCTCGTCCTTCATCACAGAGAGACTGGACCGGGGAGAGCGGCTTCCGGCGGAGATCGACTTAAAGCCTGCCCTGGATCCTGAGACGTTGGACAGGAGACTTCAAAGAGAGTTTTCGGAAAACGGAAAGAAGCAGCTTTCCAACGTATTGACGGCGCTTCTTCCTTCGTCGCTCATTCCGGCAGTCCTCCTTTCGGCAGGACTTGACAAAGAAAAGACCGCGTCCGTGGTATCGAAGGAAGAGCGGAAAAAACTGGCGGAGACCTTGAAGGCATTGCCGTTCACGATCGTATCCACGAGGGGGTTCGCGGAGGCGATCATTACAAAAGGCGGCGTTTCGGTCCGGGAAGTCCGGCCGGACACGATGGAAAGCAAACGGATCCGCGGCTTGTTCATTGCCGGGGAATTGCTGGACGTTGACGCCCTGACCGGCGGATTCAATCTGCAGGCGGCCTGGTCCACCGGTTATGCGGCCGGGAAAGGCGCGGCAGGACAATGAGAACGACCGTTCCGACAGACGGGACGGTGACAGGAGGGATGGAATGAACGTTGCGATCGACGGACCCGCAGGGGCGGGGAAAAGCACCATTGCGAAAGCGGTGGCGGAAGCCATGAATTACATCTACGTCGATACCGGGGCCATGTACCGGGCCATCGGCGTGTTTTTCCTCATCAATTCCGTCGACATCGACGATGAGGAAGCGTGCAAGAGCGTGCTTGACAGGATCATGGTCTCGATCCGGTACCGGCAGGGCTTGCAGGAAGTCCTCTTGAACGGGGTGAACGTGTCTCCGATCATCCGGACGGAAGAAGTGAGCCATGCGGCTTCTCTGACGTCTTCTTACGCTTCGGTCCGGGAAAAACTGCTTTCTCTTCAGCAGAAGCTGGCCGAAGAGAACGACGTCGTCATGGACGGAAGGGACATCGGCACCGTAGTCCTTCCGAATGCGGAAGTGAAGATCTATCTGACGGCGAGCGTGGAAGTCCGGGCGATGCGCCGCTTTAAGGAATACGAAGCGAAGGGCCTGAAACCGGACATCGAGCAGCTGAAAGAAGAGATACGGGAACGGGATTTCAGGGACATGAACCGGGAACACGCGCCGCTTAAACAGGCGGAAGACGCGGTCCTCGTGGATTCTTCCGATCTTACGATCGCGGAAGTCACCGAATGCATTCTCGACATCATCCGGGAGAAACTATGACGAATAGAACCGTGAAAGTTGCCTCGACCGCCGGATTCTGTTTCGGCGTGGAGCGTGCGGTCCGCTATGCGGAAGAGATGGTGTCGACGGAGTCGGGACCGTTTTATTCGTTCGGCCCGGTCGTTCACAATGAAACCGTCGTTGAAGACCTGAAAAGAAAAGGCCTTTCGGTCATCCGTTCCGAAGACGAACTGAAGGATCTTCCTCCGGGAAAGATCCTGATCCGTGCGCACGGCATTTCAAAGGCACTCGAGGAAAAACTCCGGGAAAGTCATTTCGAAGTCGTCGACGCCACCTGTCCCTTTGTGAAAAAGATACACAGGACCGTGGCCGAAGCATCTGAAAAGGGCGACCGGATCCTCATTGTCGGCGATCCCGATCATCCGGAAGTGCAGGGGATCCTCGGCTGGTGTCAGGGTCCTTCGTTCGTGCTGAAAGATGAGGAAATGATCCCCGAGATCCCGTTTTCGAAGTCGGAACCTATGACGATCGTGGTCCAGACGACCTATCAGACGAAAAAATTTAAAAAAATTCTTGAAATTCTCTTGCGTTTGGGTTATAGTATGTCTATTGCAAATACTATATGCAGTGCTACTCGGGAAAGGCAGGAAGAGGCTGAAGAACTGGCATCTCACTCCGACGTCATGCTGGTCATCGGTTCCCCGACTTCGTCGAACTCGAGAAAACTCTATGAGATTTGCAAGAAAAAATGTGATCACACATATTTTATACAAAACAAGGATGATGTTGAGTCAGAGTGGTTCTGTAAAGTGAAGTGCGTGGGGATTACAGCAGGGGCGTCCACCCCCAGAATAATTATCGAGGAGGTTCAAAACGATGTCAGAGTTTGACCAAATGCTGGACGAGTCTATCAAAACAATTAAAACGGGGGAGGTTATCAAGGGTACCATCATCTCAGTCCGTGATGATGACATCGTCGTGAATATCGGGTACAAACATGACGGAATTCTTGCCAAGTCTGAACTGACGAATGATCCTGCCGTAGACCTGCACGAGCTTTACCATGCCGGAGATGAGATTGAAGCGCGAGTATCCAAGGTGAACGACGGAGAAGGCAATGTTCTCCTGACCATGAAGCGCGGTTTCGGCGGTTACAACGACCGCGTGAGCCAGGTGATCATGGATGCGTTCGAGAATAAGACGGTGCTGACCGCCGTTGTCGATGAGATCGTGAACAAGGGTCTTACCGTGACGGTCGACGGCGTGAAGGTGTTCATTCCGGCCAGCATGGTGACGGATCCTTTTGAAAGCGACCTTTCCAAGTACCTCGGACAGGAGATCAGTTTCCTGATTTCCGATTATGTTCCGAAGAAGCATCGTGTGATCGGCGACAGAAAGTCCCTGATCTTAAAGGAGCGCGAGGAAGCGCTGCAGCACATCCTCGAGACCCTGCACGAGGGCGACGTCATTGACGGAACGGTGAAGAGCTTCACCGATTTCGGCGCGTTCATCGACCTCGGCGGAGCCGACGGCCTTCTGCACATCACCGAGATGAGCTGGAGCCGTGTCGGCAGCCCGAAGAAGCTGTTCAAACTGGGCGATACGGTCCGCGTGTTCGTGAAGAGCATTAACGGAAAGAAGATCGGCCTGTCCAGAAAGTTCCCGGATGAGAATCCGTGGGCGAATGCGGAAGAGAAGTACGCGGTCGGGACCGTGGTCACCGGCAAAGTCGCGAGACTTACCGATTTCGGTGCGTTCGTGAATCTTCAGGAAGGCATTGACGGTCTCGTTCACGTTTCTCAGATCATGAGAGAGCGCGTTGAAAAACCGTCTGACGTTCTGGAACTCGGTCAGGAAGTCACCGCGAAGGTCATTGCCCTGGATACCGACGAGAAGAAGATCAGCCTTTCGATGCGTGCATTGCTTCCGAAGCCGGAGCATCAGGATCGTCCTGACAGAAGAGGCCGCGGAAACAGAGCGCCGAGAGAAGAGAGCTTTGAAAACGAAGACGGCACCGTGAATATTGAGAAATATATCGCGAAGCTGGATCGTGAAGAGGCCATGAAGGCGAAGGCGGAAGCCGGTGCGGCTGCGGAAGAAGCGAAGGAAGCTGCGGAAGCTGTCGCTGAAGAAGCGAAGGAAACTGCGGAAGCCGTTGTTGAAGAAGCGAAGGAAACCGCGGAAGCCGCCGTCGAAGAGGTGAAGGAAACTGCGGAAGCCGTTGCGGAAGAAGCGAAGGAAACCGCGGAAGAAGCCGTCGCCGAAGTGAAGGAAGCAGTGGAAGAAAAGAAGGAAGCTGCGGAAGCAGTCGTAGCCGAAGCGAAGGAAATCATCGCTGAAGTGAAGAACGAGACGGAAGCGTAATCGTTACACACTGTGATTCCGAAAAAACGGGCGGGAACTTTTGAAGTTCCCGCCTGTTTCGTTTGAAAGCCGTCTTATTTGCGGCTTTTTCTTTTTATTTTGCCGTGAGAAGACTTGACAGCATGCCGGTCGCATAGCGTTCGGGGACCAGATCCCTCAGGCGGATGAACCGTTCCGGATCGGCGTATTCCCTGCGGTATAACGGCACCTCGACCTCTTTTCCGGAGGCCGGAACGAATTCCGAGGAGAGCAGGGAATAGGCGGTCTCCCTGGTCGCAGGCGTCTTTCTCGAAGAGTCGACGAAAGCCGCCAGTTTATTATGCACTGCGATCCCTTCGTTCGGCAGAAATGAGTAATTCCGCCAATCAGGAAAGAAAAGTTTCATGGGTCCGCTGAAGACGGGAACGGAAAGCGCGAGATGGTTTTCGCGGATCGAAAGGGCATTGCCGCATGGAAACGTCCTTTGGATCGGTTTTGGAAAGCGGACCGGAAGCGCAGCCGTGAAAACGATCCGGCCGTCCGAAGTTTCGCTCTGATCCACTCGTTCGAGGACAGGTGCTTCCAGAAAGCGGAGCATCGGAAGGAGCGGAAGCAGTTTCGTGAGTCCTTCGACGTCGTTTTCGTTGTGAAGCAGCAGGGCGTCCAGGTCTTTCTGACTCTTGGAATCCACGTAACGCTCGTAGACGCGGATCAGTTCGGCACCGGAAAACGGATCGGGCCTGAAAACGCCGAGGTATTCCTCCACGTCCTTCTGACGGCAGGAGGTAAGACCGGTGACGTGTTTCAGTTTTCGCGCGATCTTGTGAAGATCGATGCTGCTCTTTTCTTTCAGCCGGAAGGGGATCCGGTATTCATTTGCGCATTCTTCCAGAAACCGGAGATCAAACCCGTCTCCGTTGAACGAGACGAGGGTGCCGAACGGTTCGGAAAACTCAAGAAATGCTCTGAGGACCGCCTGCTCTTCCGAAAAGGATTCGGCGAACCATTGCACAGTCTCCCAGCCGTTCCCGTTAAGAAAGAGAATGCCGATCAGGTACAGACCGGACTCGTAAGGGGAAAGGCCGGTGGTCTCAATGTCGAACAGCAGGGAATCTTCAGGAAGCCCTGCCGCGGTTGCCTCGTCGATATTCAGTTCGTCAAACTGTTTCCGTATGGTGATCATTTCCGTTCCCTTGAAACGCGTTTTGCAGGAAGATTATAGCATTCTCCGCCGGAAACGGCAAGGAGAAAAGCAGCGCAAAGCCCGTTTCGCTCTTGTGAAAGTTAATAATGTGTGTTATATTTATATAAAATAACCAGGCGGAGGCGTTATGATTTCTTTTGTCAGAGGCAGGTTGGCGTTTGTGACCGAAAACAGTGTGGAAATCGATGTCGGCGGAGTCGGGTATGAAGTGTTCGTGCCGACGTCCGTCATTTCGGAATTGCCTCCGAAGGGCAATGAAGTCGAATTGTATACGTATCTGAACGTCAAGGAAGACGAAATGAGTCTGTTCGGCTTTCTGAACCGGGATGCGCTTTCTGTTTTCAAGCACCTGATCTCCGTCTCGGGAGTGGGACCGAAAGGGGCGCTCGGCCTCTTGTCCGCGGTCTCTCCGGACGACTTGAGGTTTGCAGTCCTGTCGTCCGACGTGAAGCTTCTTTCGAAGGCGCCGGGCATCGGAAAAAAGACTGCGGAGCGTCTGGTCATTGAACTTCGGGACAAGTTCGGAAAGGATGCCGAGATCCGCGCGATCGACCGTGAAGTGCAGAACACGGCCGCATTTTCCGACTCCGATCCGAGACAGGATACGGTGCTGGCACTCATTGAACTCGGCTTTCCGGGTTCGGAAGCCTATAAGGCGGTTCGGGAATTGGATCCCGAAATCAAGGATGTGGAGCTTTTATTGAAGCAGGCGTTAAAGAGACTGGGCAGATGAGATGAAAAACCGGATCGCGACAACGAATGAATTATTTGACGACAAGGCAGTGGAGCAGTCCCTCCGTCCGAAGACCCTGGATCAGTACATCGGACAGGAGAAACTGAAAGAGACCATCCGCGTTTATATTGAGGCGGCCAAAAGCAGAAAAGAGTCGCTGGATCACGTGCTTTTGTACGGCCCTCCGGGACTCGGAAAAACGACTCTCGCGGTCATCATTGCCAATGAGATGGGCGCGAACCTGAAGATCACTTCCGGTCCCGCCATTGAAAAACCGGGCGACCTCGCCGCGATCCTGAACGGCCTTCAGGAAAACGACGTGCTGTTCATCGATGAGATCCACCGGCTGAACCGGATGGTCGAAGAAGTGCTTTATCCGGCGATGGAGGATTTCGCGATCGACATCATGATCGGAAAAGGCCCGACGGCGAAGAGCGTACGGCTGGATCTGCCGAAGTTCACGCTGGTCGGCGCGACGACGAGGGCGGGCCTTTTGACCGCGCCGCTTCGCGATCGCTTCGGGATCATTCACCGGATGGAGTTCTATACGCCCGAGGAATTAAAGATCATCATCAAGAATTCGGCCGGCGTGCTGAACGTGAAGATCGATGAGGACGCCGCTCTCGAGATCGCGGGCCGGAGCCGCGGTACGCCCCGTCTCGCAAACCGCTTCTTAAAGCGGATCCGCGATTTCGCCGAGGTGGAAAACCAGGGACACATCACGAAAGAACTGGCCGAACGGACGTTAGCTGTGTTGAACGTGGACAGCGCAGGTCTCGACAAAGACGACCGCAGGATCCTGCTCACGATCATTGAAAAGTTCGGCGGCGGGCCCGTCGGTCTTGACACGCTTGCCGCGGCTCTTTCGGAGGACCCCGGCACGATCGAGGAAGTGTACGAGCCGTATCTTCTCCAGAACGGACTCATTCAGAGAACGCCGAAGGGACGCGTCGCGACGGCGCTTTGCTTCAGGCATTTCGGTCTTCCGTATGAGGAACGTTGAGCTGTTATCTCCCGCGGGGAGTTTTCCGGTCATGAAGGCCTGCATCGCGGCAGGCGCGGATGCCGTTTACATGGGACTGCCCAAGTTCAGCGCGCGCGCCTATGCGGACAATGAATCCGAGGGCTCCTATCTGGAGGCCATCGATTACGCGCACCTTCGGAATGCGAAACTCTACTGCACGGTAAACACGCTTTTCAAGGAAAAAGAACTTTCCACGGAACTATACGATCTCATTGCCCCTCTGTATGAAGCCGGACTGGATGCGGTCATCGTCCAGGACCTCGGCGTCATGAAGCGGATCAGCGAACTGTTTCCGGATCTGAACGTGCACGTCAGCACACAGGCAGCTGTCACGGGGTACCGGACCGCAAATTTTCTGAAACGGTATCACGTAACGAGGATCGTCCCCGCGAGAGAACTGTCGTTTTCCGAGGTCCGGGAGCTGTCTTCCGGCTCCGGTCTCGAGATCGAATGTTTCGTTCACGGGGCGCTTTGCTATTCTTATTCCGGGCTCTGCCTGTTTTCCTCGCTTGCCGCGGGGCGGTCCGGCAACCGGGGACGCTGCGGCCAGCCCTGCCGGCTTCCTTACCGGGCGTCTGACGGGGAGGGCCGGCTTCTTTCTTCCGGAGACGAGGCGTACGCCATTTCAATGAAGGACCTGAACACGCTGAAATTGCTTCCCGCGATCCTGGACGCCGGCGTTACGTCGCTCAAGATCGAGGGGCGGATGAAAAAGGCAGAGTATGCGGCAGGCGTGACGCACGTATACCGGAAATATCTGGACCGGCTGCTTCAGGGCGGGACGGGATCCTATGCGGTCGACCCGGAGGACGAAGGACATCTTTTTTATCTGTTCAACCGGCAGGGCTTCACTTCAGGATACTATGAACGGCATTCCGGACGCGACATGATCGCGCTTCGGGAAAAGGAATTCCGGAAAGAAGAAGAATCGTTTCTGGAATACGTCCGGTCGGAATTTCTCCGGAAGGAAAAGGAAGTACCGGTCCGAGGAACCTACATCGTTAAGGCCGGGAAGCCGGTCTCACTGACATTTGAGACTTCAGGCCCCGGGAACGCCTTCTCCTATACGGTCTCAAATGAGGATTCTTTCGTTCCGGAAACCGCACTGACGGCGGGCACCGGAAAGGAAGCGATCGAAAAGCAGTTTTCAAAGACCGGAGGCACCGGATTTTGTCTTTCGTCGATCGGCGGCGAATCGGATCCCGGGCTGTTCCTTCCGGTCGGAAAAATGAACGAATTGCGGAGGAAAGCGCTTTCGGGTCTGGAAAACGAGATACTGAAAGCCTATCGGCGGTCATGAACCTGAACGTGCTCGTTTCCACAAAAGAACAATTCCCTGCTGCACTGGACTCCACGGCGGACATGATCTATTTGGAAACCGCGTTTTTTCCGGCATCCGGGTGGAAGGAAGCGGCGGAACGGTCTCACAAGGCCGGCAAACGCATTTTTCCGGCACTTCCCGCCGTTTTCCGGGAGGATGCCGTCAAATACTTTACCGCTGAGATCGGAGCCTTCAAATCGGCCGGTTTCGACGGGGTGTTGTCGAGAAACGTCGAAGGAATGCTGTTTATGAAGGAACAGGGGATCGACCTGCCTTTTATTTCGGACCACTTCGCATATCTCTGGAACACGGAAAGCAAGGCCGTGCTGAAGGAAGCCGGATTCTCCAGGTTTACGGTTCCGGCGGAACTATCGAAAGAAGAACTGTCAGCCGTTACCGGTCCGGACACCGAGATCATTGCCTACGGCTATCTTCCGATGATGGTAACGGCGAACTGCATCAAGAAAACCTTCCGTTCCTGCGACAAAAAGAGCGGAAAGGCAGTGCTGACCGACCGGGACGGACGCAGCATGACCGTGCTCTGTCAATGCCGGTTCTGCGGGAACGTCATCCTGAACCACGTGCCGTTAGACCTTGCGGACCGGATGAAAGATCTCATGCGTCTGTCACCCGGCAGCCTCCGGCTTCAGTTTACGGTCGAGGATGCGGATACGGTGAGATCCGTGATCCGAAGATTTGAAACCGCCCTTCATACTCCGGAGGAAACCGGACGACCGGACGGACCTTTCACGAGGGGCGCGTTTTTACACGGCATCGAATGACGCATTTCTGTTGACGAAACGCAAAAATATATTATAATATATTGAGTTCGTTTTTTTTATTCGCGCGCACGAGGGGATTTCGATCGGTTTGACGTGACAGGACAGGAGAGGCAGAAGATGAAAGAGTATTTGAAATCGCATAAACTCGATCACGTGAGTTACGACGTCCGCGGGCCGGTGCCCGAGGAAGCCGCCAGGATGGAAGAACAGGGCATCCGGATCCTGAAACTGAACATCGGAAATCCGGCACCGTTCGGACTGACGGCTCCGGAAGAAATCATTCATGACATGATCATGAATCTTCCCGACGCGGAAGGGTATTCGGATTCCAAGGGACTGTTTTCGGCGAGAAAAGCCATCATGCAGTATCATCAGCTGAAAGGCCTGCCGAATCTGGACATCCGGCACATTTATACGGGAAACGGCGCATCCGAGATGATCTCGATGTCGATGCAGGGACTGATCGACAACGGTGACGAGATCCTCGTCCCGTCGCCGGATTATCCGCTCTGGACCGCCTGCATCACGCTTTCCGGCGGAAAGGCAGTCCATTACCGGCTGGACGAGGCTTCGGACTGGAATCCGGACGTTGAGGACATCAGACGAAAGGTGACGGACCGCACGAAGGCCATCGTCATCATCAATCCGAACAATCCGACCGGTGCGCTCTACCCGAAGGACGTTCTGGAGAAGATCGTTCAGATCGCGAGAGAACACGAACTCATTCTGTTTTCCGACGAGATCTACGACAGACTCGTAATGGACGGGGCGGAGCACGTTTCGATCGCCTCACTCGCTCCGGACGTTTGCTGCATTACGATCAACGGCCTGTCCAAATCGCACAGGATCGCAGGCTTCAGGGTCGGCTGGATGGTGATCTCCGGCAGAAAAGACCATGTGAAAGACTATATTGCAGGGCTGAACATCCTGTCCTCCATGCGGTTATGTTCCAACGTGCCCGCGCAGATGATCGTTCAGACGGCCCTCGGCGGCTATCAGTCTTCGGAAGAACTGCTGGTTCCGGGCGGACGGATCTACGAACAGCGGGAGATCACGGACCGGATGGTCAATGAGATCCCGGGCCTTTCCGAAGTCAGGCCGAAGGCGGCGTTCTATTCGTTTCCGAAGCTGGATACAGAAAAATTCGGCATCACGGATGACGAGCAGTTCTGTCTGGACCTGCTGCATGAGAAACGGGTCCTGCTCGTTCCGGGCAAGGGATTCCATTACCCCACGCCCGATCACTTCCGCATCGTATACCTTCCGAGAGTCGAAGTGCTGAAAGAAGCGCTGCATGCGCTCGGAGAGTTTTTGGACGGATACCGTCAACATTGATTATTTAAAACGTTAGGAGTCGGCATGAAATTACCGGACAAGAACGGATTGACGCTTCAGGAAGTGACCCAAAAGAAAGAAAGCGGCCAGGTCAACGTCAATCCGGACGACAAAGGAAAAAAGACGATAGGCGGGATCATCCTGTCGAATCTTCTGACGTTCTTTAATATTCTGAACATCGCCTATTTCGTCCTGATCATTGCCGTCGGCTCCTATAAAAACGGTCTGTTCCTCTGGATCATCGTCGTGAACACCGTCATCGGGATCATCCAGGAGATCCGGACCAAAAAGGCATTGGATCAGCTTTCGCTTCTGACGGAATCGAAGGTCACGGTCATCCGCGGGGGCGAGGAATCCGTCATTCCGGTCAATGAGATCGTCATGGACGACGTGCTCCTGCTCAAATCCGGAAATCAGATCCCGACCGATTCCATCGTGATGGAAGGGGAACTCGAAGTCAATGAATCCCTGGTGACCGGCGAATCCGACGACATTTCGAAGCGTCCCGGAAATCAGCTGCTTTCCGGTTCCTTCGTGACGGGCGGCACGGCCTACGTGAAGGTCATTCACGTCGGGAAGGACAATTACATCGAGACCATTTCCGGGGAAGCGAAGAAGTTCAAGCGCGTCAAATCGGAGCTCAGGGATTCGATCAACAAGATCCTGAAAATCATCGCGTTCGCAATCATTCCGCTTTCCGTCGGACTGTTTGCGAAACTCTATTTCCTCCAGCACGAAAGTTTCAAGACGGCCATTGAACAGGTGGTTTCCTCGGGCATCGGCATGATCCCGGAGGGCCTGTATCTTCTGACGACGTTAGCGCTGACGCTCGGCGTTCTCCGTCTCGCGAAAAAGAAGACGCTCGTGCAGGAACTGTACGCCATTGAAACGCTGGCCCGGGTCGACGTGCTTTGCCTCGACAAGACCGGCACGCTGACCGAAGGCCGGATGAACGTCGAATCGGCCGTCGCGCTGTCGGAAACGCTCGACCGGGAGATGGCGGACGCGTTCACGAACGTTCTCATTGCACAGGGCACGGAAAACGAGACCGGCCGCGCAGTGCTCGACTATTTCGGCCGGGATCGCGACAAGTGGCAGGTCAGCCACCTGATCCCGTTCAGTTCGTCGAGAAAGTATTCCGGCGCATCCTTTGAGGGCCGGGGATCTTATTTCGTCGGCGCCGCAGGGATCCTGCTGCCGGACGACGAAGAACTGAAGGCCCGGCTGAAGGTCCATGCGGACCAGGGCTTCCGGGTACTTCTTCTCGTCCATTCCGACGTTTCCGTGACCGGAACCGAGCTTCCGTCCGGATTAACTCCGGTCGGCTACCTGCTCATTTCCGACGTGATCCGGCATGATTGCAAGGAAACGCTGGAGTTCTTCAAGTCCAACGGCGTGTCCTTGAAGTGCATTTCCGGCGACGATCCCGCGACGGTTTCGAAGATCGCTTCCGTCGCCGGGTTTGAGAATGCAGACCGGTTCATCGACGTCAGCCGGTTCGAGACGAAAGAGGAACTTCGCCCCTATGTTTCGGAATATGCGGTCTTCGGGCGCGTCCGTCCGGAACAGAAAAAGTGGATGGTCGAGATCCTTCAGGAAGAAGGACATACGGTCGGCATGACCGGAGACGGCGTTAACGACGTGCTTGCCATGAAGCAGGCGGACTGTTCGATCGCGATGGCCTCCGGATCCGACGCCGCGAGACAGACGGCCAACGTGGTGCTTCTGGAATCCGATTTTACGGCGATGCCGTCGATTTTCCGGGAAGGCAGAAGAGTCATCAACAACATCGGCCGCTCCGCGTCCATGTATCTTCTGAAGACCACGTTTTCCGTGCTTCTCACCTTCCTGACCATCGTGATCGGCCGGTCTTATCCGTTCCTCGCGATGCAGATCTCCATCATTTCCGCATTTGCGGTCGGCATCCCGACGTTCCTGCTCCAGCTGGAGCCTTCGTTCGACCGGATCGAGAAGCACTACATGCGGTCGATCTTCAGAAATGCATTGCCGCCCGGAATCGTCGTGGCGCTGTTTACGTTCATCATCACGAACATCGGTCACCTCGTCACCCCCGGCAATGAGCCCGTGCTCCGCACGATCTCCGTGCTTTGTACCGGCTGCATCTACTTCCATATGCTCGGAAGGATCTATTCTCCGATGAACGTGTACCGCCGGATCGTCGTTTATTCGATGGTCATCCTGTACTTCACGGTCATGATCATCGGTCAGACCTATCTCGAGTTTGAAACGATTCCGCTGACGGGCGTTCTGATCCTCATCGGCACGGTCATGCTTTCGCCGATCGCGATCGATCTCATAACCATGGGCTTTGATGCGGTGAGTGCGAAAACGGACGTCTGGAAGAAAAAAAGAGCGGAGAAGGCTTTGGCTCGGAAAGAACAATGATGAGGCGCGGCTTGCTTCTTTTCGTGCTCGCCGGTGCATTGATCTGTCTCAGTTCATGCTCGGATACCGGCGTTTCTCAGAAAGCGGAAACGGAACCGCAGACGAAGCGGGAAACGGAGACTGCCCCGGAAACAGAAACAGCGACCGTGACAGAAACGGAACCGCCTTCCTCGACGGAACCGGAAAGCGAGGAACCGGCTGAAAGAACGGCCGTGTTTTTCGGAAAAAAGATGCCGGAAGAAGTCGCCGAAGTGAACCGGAAAACGCTGTCCGATCCGAAGTCGATGCTATTTGACCTCTTTTCGGACGAATTGTATTCCGCCGGACGCATCATTGAGATGATCAATGAGTATTCGATCCCGGAAGGCGGGTTTCTCGGTGCAGATCCTGCGGGGGAAACGCTCCGTCATGCCGTGACGGCGAACCGGAACCTTCAGACGCTATATGACCGGAGAGACGGAAAGAGTGCCGCTTCTCCCGTCATTCAGGAAAGATACGGCATTCTCGTCACGAATGCTTCAGTCCGGTCGTTTCCGACGAAACTGCGGTTCACCTCCTCGGGAAAGGTAACGGAGTTTGATCTTTTCCAGGAAACCGTGCTTCCGTTCGCTTCGGGCGTGCACGTCCTGCATGAATCGTCGGACGGGAAGTACTTCTTCTGCCGGGGCGAGTATTATCACGGCTGGATCGACAAAGAGGAGATCGCACTGACCGACCGGGAGACCTTCCTTGAGTTTCTTTCTCCGGAAACATTTGCGGTCTCACTCGGAACGGACGAAAGCGTTTCGTGGAACCGGCTCGGACTGATCCTTCCGGTTTCTGCTTCGACGGACACGGAACTCGTTCTCAGGCTTCCGGAAAGAACTGGCGAAGGCGGTCTCGGGTTTTCCGAGATCGCAGTCGATCGGAACTCCGGCAGGTATCACGTCGGGTTTCTTCCGTTTTCCGGCGAAAAAGCGACGGAGATCGCCTTATCGCTGCTCGGTACGCCCTATGGCTGGGGGGATGAGCACGGTTTCTACGATTGTTCCGGATTTACCGGGGCGTTGTACCGGGTCTTCGGCTATTATCTGCCGAGGAATTCCTCCATCCTCGACCGGTTCGGAGGGAAGAAGATCGATCTTCGGGGAATGGATATCGAGGAAAAAAAGGCGCTGCTCCGGTATTATCCGGGCGCGGTCCTGTCCTGGCCCGGACACGCCATGTATTTCAGCGGGGCGGTCGTGAAGGACGGAACGGAACGCTTTGAGATCATACAGGAAGGCACCGGCTGGTGCGATGTAAGCGGCGTCTTTGCGGATGCGAATTCCGTGACGGTTTCGAACCTTACGGAAATGTACCGCACGAACGGAAAATCGTTTTTGGAAAGCATTGAAACGCTCGTCGTCGCCGACTGAAACGGAAGACGAAAAGCGAAGAGGAGTGGTCATGACGGAAATACTGCATGAATTATTCGTTCAGGTCATCACGTTCGTTTTCATGAGCGGCGTGATCGTGCTCGCCGTGTTTCTCGGGCACAAGTTCCGGGACTTCATGGACAAAAGAAAGAGTGCGAAAGCTGAAAAAGAATGACGGGAGGCGGACGGAAGCGTCCGGTGGATATTATGAAAAAATACGGTGTAAATGAACTCAGAAAAATGTTCCTGGACTATTTTGAGCGGAACGGACATCTCGTGCTGAAGAGCTTTTCGCTCGTGCCGAGAAACGACAAGAGTCTGCTCATCATCAATTCCGGGATGGCGCCGATGAAGCCTTACTTCACCGGCCAGGAGATCCCGCCGAGGCGCCGCGTCACGACGTGCCAGAAATGCATCCGGACCGGCGACATCGAGAACATCGGCAAGACTTCGCGCCACGGCACGTTTTTCGAGATGCTCGGGAATTTCTCTTTCGGAGATTACTTCAAGAAAGAGGCAATTCACTATTCCTGGGAATTCCTGACGAAGGAAGTCGGTCTCGATCCGGACCGGCTCTATCCTTCGGTATACATGGACGACGACGAAGCGTTCACGATCTGGCATGAACAGGAGGGGATCCCGGAAAACCGGATCTTCCGCTTCGGCAAGGAAGACAACTTCTGGGAGCACGGTTCCGGTCCCTGCGGCCCCTGCTCGGAGATCTATTACGACCGCGGAGAAAAGTACGGCTGCGGGAAGCCCGGCTGCACTGTCGGCTGCGACTGCGACCGCTACATCGAAGTCTGGAACAACGTGTTCTCGCAGTTCAATAACGACGGAAACGGCAATTATACCGAACTCGTCCAGAAGAACATCGACACCGGCATGGGCCTCGAGCGGCTGGCCGTCGTCGTTCAGGACGTCGACTCGATCTTTGACGTGGATACCCTGGCAGCGCTGACGGCACACGTCGGAGACATTGCCGGAGTCCGTTACAAGAGCGATCCGAAGAAGGACGTTTCGATCCGCATCATCACGGATCACATCCGTTCCGTCACGTTCATGATCAGCGACGGTATCATGCCCTCCAACAACGGAAGAGGCTACGTGCTTCGCCGGCTGCTTCGGAGAGCCGCCCGGCACGGCAGGCTGCTCGGCATCCATGATGCGTTCCTGACCGGGCTTTCCGAGACCGTGATCGAGACTTCCAAGGACGGATATCCGGAACTGGAAGAGAAGAAATCAATGATCCTTTCGGTCATCCGCGAAGAGGAAAACAAGTTCAACCGCACGATCGATACCGGGCTTTCATTGCTCAACGAAGTGATCGAACGCCTTGAAAAAGAAGGGAAGAACGTGCTTCCCGGCGATGACGCGTTCCGTCTCTACGATACCTACGGCTTCCCGCGGGATCTGACGGAAGAGATCCTTGAAGAAAGAGGGATGACCATGGATTCGGCCGGATTCGACGAAGCCATGAACAACCAGAAACAGACGGCGAAAAGCGCCCGGGAAACGACGAACTACATGGGCAAGGAAGCCTCCGTCTTTGACGAGATCGACGCAGAGCTCACGACCGAGTTCCGTGGGTACGGCAGGACCGAGCTTACTTCGGAAGCGATCGTGCTTGTTTCGAAACCGGACGGCGGATACGGAGCGTTTGCGGATACGCTTGAAGAAGGCGACCGCGGCGCCGTTCTGACACGGGAAACGCCGTTCTACGCCACGATGGGCGGACAGGAAAGCGATTTCGGAACCATCCGGAACAACCACGGTTTGTTCAGAGTCGAAAAGGCCGTGCACCTGCAGGGCGGAAAGATCGCACACCTCGGCGTCGTCGAATCCGGATCCCTGTCGGTGGGAGATCAGGTCACGCTGGAAGCGGACCGTGAAAACCGGGAAAACACCTGTGAGAACCATTCCGCGACGCATCTTCTTCAGAAAGCGCTCCGCGAGGTGCTCGGTTCCCACGTGGAGCAGGCGGGTTCCTATAACGACGCGAAACGTCTCCGGTTCGATTTCACGCATTTCAAGGCGATCGATCCGGACGACTTAAAGCAGATCGAAAGCCTCGTGAACGGCGCGATCCGGAAGGCATTGCCGGTCGTGACGAGGGAAATGACGCTCGACGAAGCGAAAAAAGAAGGCGCGATGGCTTTGTTCGGTGAAAAATACGGTGAGAAGGTCCGCGTCGTCTCGATGGGCGACTTCAGTATCGAACTTTGCGGCGGCACGCACGTGGCAAATACGCGTGACATCGGCGCGTTCAAGATCCTTTCCGAATCCGGCATCGCGGCCGGCGTTCGCAGGATCGAAGCGATCACGGGAGACCGCGTGCTCCGGTATTATGAAGAAATGGAAGCCCTGCTGAAAGAAGCCGCGAAGGTCGTGAAATCTTCTCCGGATAAACTTTCGGAGCGGCTCCATGCCATGAACGAAGAAATGAAGGCGAAGGAAGCCGAGAACGAGAAACTGAAGGCGGAGATCGCCAATGCAGCCGCCGGATCCCTTCAGGAGAAGGCCGTGACCTTGAACGGCATTCAAGTTCTCGTGACCGGAGTGCCTTCGTCCGACATGAACGATCTCCGTACGCTCGGGGATTCCCTCCGGGACAAACTCGGAGATGCCGCAGTGCTTCTCATTTCCGAGAAAGACGGGCGCGTCTCGATCGCGGCAAGCGCTACGGACAGTGCCGTGAAGGCGGGCGTGCACGCTGGTAATCTCATCAAGGAAGTTGCGGCGCTCGTCGGCGGAGGCGGCGGCGGACGTCCGAATTCCGCGCAGGCGGGCGGCAAGGATCCGTCCGGCATTCCTGCGGCTCTGGAAAAGGCATTGACGGTACTGAAACTGCAACTGGGTGCTGAATGATGAATTCCGGAAGATCCCCTGTGACGATCGGCCACAGGGGATATCTTAAAAAAAGAAAACTGAAACTGTTCATCCGTTCTCTCATCATTTTTCTCGGTGCTGCGGGGCTCATCGTCACCGGATATTTTGTGACGGGAACGCTGAAGAACTGGTTCACGATCCTCGGCCTCGTGACGGCGATTCCGTTCGCGATGATGCTTTCTACCCTGATCGCCATGCTGAAGTACAAGGCGCCGGAGGAAGCCGAGTATGAGTCCGTCCGGAAGATCACCGGGAACGGGGTGCTGGACACCGAGATCCTCATTGCGAACAAGGACGGGGCGTCGTTCTATTTTCCGTACGTGTATTTCCATGAAGACGGGATTTTCGGATACCTCGTCAATGAAAAAGCGGATCCGGAGAAGACTTCGGAGTACGTGCGGAATTATCTGAGATTGAACGATGCGGATGCGCCTTTCACCGTGGAGAAGGATTTGGCAGCGTTTTTGAACAGGATCGGCGGTCTTTCGCCGTCCGACAGGGAAACGGTCCCGGAAAAGGTGCTCCGGGAAGAAGGCGTCGTCAGGGCGATCTCGATGTAAAGCGGCAGGAACAAAGGATCCATGTTTGAACTGGTCATTCAGGAGAATACGGCGGGACAGCGGCTTGACAAGGTGCTTCGGAAGCATCTCAAGGCTGCACCGGATTCGTTCCTCTACAAAATGCTTCGGAAGAAGAACATCACGCTGAATTCGAAGAAGGCGGACGGGCATGAACTGACGGCCTCCGGCGACGTGGTCCGCTTTTATTTTTCCGAGGAGACCTACCTGAAGATGCGGGGAGAAGAGAAGGCGCCGGAATCCTTCTCGCCGCCGTCCGGGTTTCCGAAGATCCGTATCCTGCACGAAGACCCCGACGTTCTCATTTTCGTGAAGCCTTCCGGCGTGCTTTCTCAGAAATCCTTCGACGGTTCCTATTCCGTCAACGAATGGGTCGTCGATCATGCGGTAAAAAGCGGCATGCTGTCCGGCTCGGAATTCGAAATGTTCCGTCCCTCCGTCGTGAACCGGCTGGATCAGAATACGGGCGGGATCATTGCCGCCGGACTCAGTTTGAAGGGGTTGAAGATCCTATCCGAACTGTTCCGGGAGCGTTCCCTCTGCAAGTATTATTACGCCGTCGTGGTCGGAAAGGTTTCGGAAGGCGCCGTATTGAAGAGCTATCTCGTCAAGGATGAGAAGAAGAACGAAGTGCGCCTGTATCAGGATCCGGTAAAGGGAAGCAAGGAGATCCGGACCGAATTCCGTCCCGTGAAATACGATGCGGAAAAGGATCTGACGCTCGTCGACGTCCATCTTTTGACGGGAAGGAGCCACCAGATCCGCGCACACATGAACATGATCCGCCATCCGATCCTCGGCGACCGGAAATACGGCATTCCCGAGATCAACCTGAAATTCAGGAAATGCGGAATGTGCCTTTTGTCGTACCGCCTGGAATTCCCGGAGACCGAGCTTTCCGGGATCAGCGGAAAAACGTTTGAGATCCCCGTGCCGGAGAACTGGCCGGTGAAACCGTGAACGGAGAAATGCAATGACGAAATGGTCCGGCCGCGGACTTCGCGGCTCCCTCCTCGAAGAAATGGTCAATTACACGAACGAGGACTACCGAGAAAAGAAACTGGCCCTCATTCAGAAGATCCCGACGCCGATCACCCCGGTGGAGATCGATCAGGAGACGAGACACATCACCCTCGCCTACTTCGATCAGCAGTCCACCGTGGACTACATCGGCCTGGTTCAGGGGATCCCCGTCTGTTTCGACGCGAAGGAGTGCGAATCGGACACGTTTCCGCTTTCGAACGTGCATGAGCATCAGATCGCGTTCATGAAGGAATGGGAAGAGGGAGAGGGGATCTCATTCATCCTTCTGTATTTCCCGAAAAGGTCGGAAGCCCGATACCTTCCGTTCCGTGACCTGTACGCGTTTTACGAACGCATGAAAAAGGGCGGGAGGAAGAGCTTCAGGATCGAGGAACTGGACCCCCAGTTCATCCTTCCGGTACGGAACGGACTCTACATTCATTATCTCGAAGGCATCCGCCTGGATCTCGAGTTTCGCGAAAAAAATGCTTGCAATGGATGACTGTTTATGATATAGTTCGTATGTTCGGCATTTGCCGGTGTGTCGGAATGGCAGACGAGGCAGACTCAAAATCTGTTGTGGGCAACCACGTATGGGTTCAAGTCCCATCACCGGCAGTTCATCGTAGAGAAATGTGAAAGAAAGGGTTTCTGGAAAATGGATATTTTACGTTATGTTTTAGTTTCGATTTTTGCATTGTTGGGCCTCGTTCTGACAGTGATCGTCATCTTACAGGAAGGAAAGTCGGCCGGCCTCGGAGCGATCGGCGGTCTGGCGGACAGCTACTGGGAAAAGAACAAAAACCGCTCCAAAGAGGGAAGAATGGAAAAGATCACGAAATACATTGCGATCGGCTTCTTCGTTCTTGCCTTCGTACTGACGATCAACTTCTGACCTGAAAACGCTCCGCTTCAGGGCGGGGCGCTTTTTTTATCTTTTTATGAAGAATCAGGACAACAAACTCATTGCCAATAACAAAAAGGCATATCACGACTATTTTATCGAGGAAGTCCATGAATGCGGCATCGAACTCGTCGGAACGGAAGTCAAGTCGCTCCGACAGGGAAACTGCAGTCTGAAAGAGGCGTTCGTCCGGATCTTGAACGGCGAGGTATTCGTCTACGGCATGCACATTGCCCCGTATGAAAAAGGAAACATTTTCAACAAGGACCCGCTCAGGGTTCGGAAACTATTGCTTCACAAGAAAGAGATCCTGAAGCTTCAGTCGAGGGTGCAGGAAAAAGGATATACGCTCGTTCCGCTTGAAGTCGCTTTTTCGGGGAGCCGGGTCAAGGTCAGGATCGCGCTCGCCAGAGGCAAAAAGCTGTACGACAAACGGGAAGCGATCGCGAAGAAAGACGCGGGACGCGAGATGGAGCGCGAGTTAAAGGAGAAGGGGAACCGATGAAGAAACCGAGGATGATCGTCGTCATACTGCCGGTCGTCGTGCTGGCCGTGTTCATAGCGGCCCTGGTCACGGCCTACTGCTTTACTGCGTTCGGCAACGGTTATATCGGAAAAATGCCCGATCTTCCGGTCTATCAGGAGACGGAGAGCTCGGAGGAAGAGACGGAGACCGAAACCGAGTCCGAAACGGAATCGGAGACGGAAGAAGAGACCGAAACCGAGTCCGAAACGGAAACGGAAGAGGAATCGTATGAGGAGACCGAGCCGGAACCCGTACCGCAGGCGCGAAGGATCTGGGTCGGAGATTCCCGGGTCGTCGGGATCACTTCGTCGGGGATCGGCGATCCCGCGGAGGACGCCTTCATCGGAAAGAACGGCCGGTATTTCGTCTGGTTCAATAACGACGCGCTGCCGGTGCTCAGGAACTATCTGAATACCGGGAAAGCGTACGAAGTCATCATCCAGATCGGCATCAACGACTGCGCGAACAAGCAGATGGGCCTGCTTCCGTATTTTGCAGAGGATTACGCGAGACTCATCAACTCGCTCATCGATCAATACCCGAACGCCAGGTTCTGGTTCCTTTCCGTCGGCGAAGTCATCGGCGTCTACGGCGCCGGTACTCGCTGGGAAGTGCAGAAAGAAGCGCTGAACCCGCTCGTCGCCCCGTTCAATGCGACCATGAAGTCCGAATGCCGCGCGAATTATCTGCCGGTTGGCGAACTCATCAAGGCCGGGAACAAGAGCTACGCGGACGGCGTGCATTATTCCGTCGAAACGAATCAGTGGATCTACGATTACGTACTGGAGTGCATTGCCGGGTCCGGCGAGAATCCCGGCGACAAGGAGTACGACGACGTCTGGAACAATCATTACGTTCCGGAACCGGTTGCTCCGGCTCAGCAAACGCAAACGGAACCGGAAAGCGAATCGGAAACGGAAAGCGGATCCGAAGAAGAGAACTCCAAGGAGAATTCCGAGCCGTCGTCGACGGAGCCCGAAAAGAGCGGGGAAGATCCCGGTGATGAAACCGGAAACAGTTCCGTTGAGGCGGACGTCAGTTCTTCCGAAGAGGAGAACCCGAAAGAGAACGCTTCGGAATCGCAGGACGAAACTACGTAACGTCCTCATCTCCTTCATCATACTTGCAAAAAAGCAGAACATATGCTATACTGATATGGTATAATGCGCAATATGTTGTGCTTTTTTGTTTTGCCTTTTGACAAGGCTTTTCTTCCGTAATCTATGAATCAGGAGCGATAAAGTGGCGAGAAACGAGTACGATGCGACAAGCATCACAGTATTGGAAGGGCTGGAAGCGGTTAGAAGAAGGCCCGGAATGTATATCGGTTCCACGGGAAAGACCGGACTGAACCATCTCATTTATGAGATCGTGGACAATTCGGTCGATGAATATCTGGCGGGGCATTGCACGAAGATCGAGGTGACGCTCGAGGACGACGACTCGGTCATCGTTTCCGACAACGGCCGCGGCATCCCCGTGGACCTGCATGAAAAAGGCGTCTCCGCGGAGCGCGTCATCCTGACGACGCTGCACGCCGGCGGCAAGTTTGATAACCAGGCGTATAAGACGTCAGGCGGTCTTCACGGTGTCGGTTCCTCCGTCGTCAATGCGTTGTCGGAATACCTGGAGATCAAGATCTCCCGCGGCGGAAAGATCTATTATGATTCCTACGAGCGCGGCATTCCGACGGTCGATCTCGAACGGGGACTTTTACCGGTCATCGGCAGGTCCAAGGAGACCGGCACGACGATCACGTTCAAGGCGGATCCCGAGATCTTCGAATCCACCTCGTTCGTCGCGGACCGGCTGAAGTTCCGCCTGCACGAGACCGCTTATCTGAATCCCGGTCTGACGCTCGTGTTTCACAACCACCGTCCCGGCGAAGAGGAAACGGTGACGTTCCACGAGCCGGACGGTCTCATGGCGTATTTGAAAGAACTCGGCGAAGGGAAGATCCCGCTCACCGAGCCGATCTACGTTTCCGGGAAGACCGACGACATCGAGGTCGAACTTGCGCTGCAGTTCGTCGATACGTTTGACGAGCGCATTCTTGCCTACTGTAATAACATTAACAATACGGAAGGCGGCACGCACGTGACCGGCTTCAAGTCGAGCTTTACCCAGCTCATCAATAACTACGCCCGGGAACTCGGCATCCTGAAGGATCCGAACAAGTTCACGGGTCCCGACACCCGCTGCGGCATGACCGCGATCATTGCGATCAAGCATCCGGATCCGATGTTCGAGGGTCAGACGAAAACGAAACTCGGCTCCATGAATGCGAAAAAGGCCGTCGAAACCGTGACGGGCGAGCAGCTGGAACTCTTTTTCGACAAGCATCTCGAAACGCTGAAATCGGTCATTGCCTGCGCGGAAAAGTCCGCGAAGATCCGTCACGCGGAGGAAAAGGCCAGGGCCAACCTCATTTCGAAGCCGAAGTTTTCCTTTGACAGCAACGGCAAGCTTTCCAACTGCGAATCGCGCGATGCTTCCAAATGCGAGATCTTCATCGTGGAAGGCGATTCCGCCGGCGGCAGCGCGAAGACCGCGAGAAACCGCGAGTTTCAGGCGATCCTGCCGATCCGCGGCAAGATCCTGAACGTCGAAAAGGCTTCCATCGACAAGGTGCTCGCGAACGCTGAGATCAAGACGATGATCCTCGCCTTCGGCTGCGGCTTCTCCGAAGGATACGGAAACGACTTCGACATCACGAAACTCCGTTACGACAAGATCATCATCATGGCCGATGCGGACGTCGACGGCGAACACATTTCCACGTTATTGCTCACGTTTTTCTACCGGTTTATGCCGGAACTCATCACAGAGGGACACGTGTACATTGCCATGCCGCCGCTCTACAAGGTCGTTCCGTCCGGAAAGGGCGAGGGACAGTATCTGTACGACGACGAGGCGCTGGAAAAATACCGCCTGACGCACAAGCGCGACTTCACGCTCCAGCGGTTCAAGGGACTTGGTGAAATGGATGCGGAACAGCTTTGGGAAACGACGCTCGATCCGGAGCGGAGACTCTTGAAGCGCGTTTCGATCGACGACGCCCGCGTCGCCGACAAGATGACAGAACTCCTGATGGGAGTGGACGTCGAGTCGAGAAGGAATTTTATCTACGAGCACGCCAATGAGGCGCTGCTTGACGTATAATCAGTAAGGAGGTCTGCGATGCCGGAAAAGATCCTTTCCACGGAATACTCCGAGGAAATGCAGCAATCCTATATCAATTATTCCATGTCCGTCATCACGGCGCGTGCCGTGCCGGACATCCGGGACGGTCTGAAACCCGTTCAGCGGCGCGTGCTCTACGCGATGAATACGCTCGGACTCAACGCGGACAAGCCGCATAAGAAGTCCGCCAGGATCGTCGGCGACGCCATGGGTAAGTATCATCCCCACGGCGATTCCTCGATCTACGAAGCACTGGTCGTTCTCGCGCAGGATTTCAAGAAGGGCATGGCCCTCGTCGACGGTCACGGAAACTTCGGGTCCATCGAAGGGGACGGCGCAGCCGCAATGCGGTACACCGAGGCGCGCCTCAGGAAATTCACGCAGGAAGTCTATCTGAAGGATCTCGACAAGGACGTCGTGGATTTCGTTCCGAACTACGACGAGACTGACAAGGAGCCGGCGGTGCTGCCGGTCCGCGTGCCGAACTTCCTCATCAACGGTTCCGAAGGCATCGCGGTCGGCATGACGACGTCGACGCCGCCGCACAACCTCGGCGAGGTCATTGACGCGTTCGATCTTTACATCGGAAACCCGGACGTGACGGTCCGAGAACTGATGGAAAAGATGCCCGGCCCGGATTTCCCGACCGGAGGCGTCGTGATCAACCGTTCGGAACTCGAAGAGATCTACGAGACCGGAAAAGGAAAGATCAAGATCCGCGGAAAGGCCGAGTTTCTTCCGGCGAAAAAACGGGGCGAGAAGGACCGGATCGAGATCACCGAGATCCCGTATACGATGCTCGGCGCAAACATCGGCAAGTTTTTGCAGGACGTGGCGGATCTCGCGGAAAAGAAGGTGTTTCCCGACATTTCCGACATCTCCAACCAGTCCGGCAAGCAGGGCATCCGCATCGTCATTGAGTTAAAGTCCGGCGCGGACGGCGAGAAGATCCTGAGCGGGCTCTATAAAAAGACCAAACTCGAAGATACCTTCGGCGTGAACATGCTGGCGATCTCGGGCGGCAGACCGGAGATCATGACGCTGAAACGGATCTTTGAGGAGAGTCTCAAATTCCAGCTGGAGATCAATCAGCGGAAATTCAGAAAACTTCTGGAAAAGGAATCCGAGCGGAAGGAGATCCAGGAAGGACTCATCCGCGCGGTGGACGTCATTGACCTCATCATCGAGATCATCCGCGGATCCAAGAAACCGGAACAGGTCAAGAACTGCCTCGTGAACGGCGTGACCGATGACATCCGTTTTAAGAGCGAGGAGTCGAAACGGCAGGCCGCCGAGCTTCATTTCACCGAGATCCAGGCGCAGGCCATTTTGGACCTCCGTCTTCAGAAACTCGTCGGGCTGGAGATCCTGGCGCTGGAAAAAGAACACCGGGAAACGCTCGAAAAAATCCGGACGTACAAGCGTCTGCTTTCTTCTGAAACGGAAATGAAGGCGCACATCCGGGAAGAACTCCGTGCGATCCGGGAGGCGTATTCGTTAGAACGGCGGACCGAGATCACCGACGAGGAAGAGGGCGTCTTCGAGGAGCAGCCCTACGTTCCGGTCCCCGTGACGTTCACGATGAACAAATTCGGCTACGTCAAGGTGTACGATCTTTCCGTTTACGAGAAAAACAAGGACGCCATCCGGGAGGAGGCGAAGACGCTGTTTTCCTGCATGTCGGATTCCCGGGTCGTGATCTTCACCGATACGGGCATGATGCACCAGCTCCGTCTCCGTGACGTTCCGGTCTCGAAACCGAAGGACAAAGGGACGCCGATCGACGTTCTGACGAATTACGATTCGTCGAAGGAAGAAGCGCTGAAAATCGACTGTTTTGAGGCCATCAAAGATAAACTCTTGCTATTTGTCACTAAAAATGCTATGATTAAACAGGTGGAAGCTTCGGAATTCGATTCGGTGAAGAAGTCGATCGCCTCCACGAAATTGACGGACGACGACCGTCTGATCTACGTCGGTGAGATCTTCGGGACCGAAACCGTGCTCGTCAGTGACAAAAAGACGGCACTCAGGTTCAGGAACGAAGAGATCAGCACGCTGAAGAAGACCTCGGTGGGCGTTCGGGGGATGAAACTTGCAGACGGGGATCACATCTCCGCCGTGTATGATTACGATCCCTCGGCGCGTTACGTCGTGAAAATCGGATCGAAGCGGGTGAATCTTGCAGATCTGAAACTGAAAAAGCGGGATGCAAAACCCGAAGTGATTTCATAACGGCAGGGCCGGGCATCGGCCGTGCACAGATGAAGGAGGAAGACAGTTCATGGATGATGAAAAGAATCTGAAGGAACAGTTTAACATTCTTTTCGAAGATCTGGACCAGGAAACGGAAGAAAAGGCTGCGGAATTCGAGTCGAAAGACGAGAAGGTGAAGGAATTCTTTTCCGATGCGTTGGAAGATTCCAAGGATAAGGCGGACGACTTTGAGTTCGATGATTTTACGGAGGAGGACTCCCCGAAGTCGGACTTTGGGAAGTCTCAGGAACTGAAGAAAGAGCGCAAGCCGATCTCCGAAGAGGAAGAGCGGACCCGCAGAAAGATCTACGAGATGGGCCGGGACGAAGAGGACGAGTTCCCGTCGTTCGAGTCTTCCGAAAAGGAAAAAAAGAATGCCGCGCCGGCCAATGCTTCCCTGAAGAAAGAGGCGAAGCGCTTCTGGATCTTTACGGCGGTCATTGCGCTTCTTACCATTGGCGCGATCCTGTTCATTCTGTTCAGCAATGGCAACCTCGGCGGAAAACCGAAGGAAACGGAGCCTGACGCCACGAAGCAGGAAGAGCCCTCGGATACCCAGACCGCAGAGTCCGTGGAACCGGATACGGAAGAGACCCCGTCCGAATCGGAGACCGAGACCGAAACCGAACCCGCGACGGAGGAGCCCGTTCCGGAAGACGAAGCGCTGACCGAGATCCTGAAGAAATATCCGAACCTATTCATGGTCAACCCCGACAAGGTGGAAAATGAGCTTCGGGTCCGTTCCGAACCGGATACGACGAAGGACAACGTCCGTGCGAAACTGTCCAGGATCGCGGGCGGAAACGTGGACGAGACCGAAGGCGAGTGGCTGAAGATCACTTCCGGCAGCTATACCGGATACGTGAAGGCAGAGTATTGCCTGACCGGTAATGCGGCGAAGAGGGCGATCATTCCGTACATCCAGAAGCAGGTCGAAGTGAAGGAGACTGCGAAGATCAGAGAAGGCGCGGAGAAGGCCGATACCGGCGAACGCGCTGCGGCAGGCGCTGTTTACGAACTTCTCGGGGAAGACGGGGACTATTACCGGATCTCCTATAACGACAGTGAGAAATTCATCGCGAAGAGCGTCGTGAACGTAAGATACTCGATCTTTGAAGCAGTAGCGCCGTAACTTCGGGTGATAAATTGCAGTTTCCCTGAAAAAACCGCTTGACACAGGCGGCGTAAATGGGTATACTGTGCAAGTATGCGTTTTTGTGTGAACGCAGAGGTATGATCGTGAAATGGTTTCTTGTGGATCTCGGTGACAATATCGGGGAAGAACGGTTTCAGGACGTTGCTTTGGAGACAAAGGAACTCTTCGGGTACCCCGTAGCGTCTTCCGACATCCGCACCTTCAGTGCGGTGATGGGAAAAGACCGTAAGGTGACCGTCCGCGCAGCAGGAGAGATCACGATCTTAATGCCTTGCGACCGGTGCCTTTCCGATACGGCGGTTCGGCTGGAGTTTTCCGAAGAACAGGTGCTGGATCCGGAACGGTCCGTGGACGAGAACGGGGACCCCGTGTTTTGTTTCGTCGAAAACGCATTGGATACGGATGAGTTTTTGTCAGAGACGATCCGTCCGTATCTGCCGATGCAGGTGCTTTGTGATCCGGATTGTAAAGGGTTGTGTCCGGTTTGCGGACAGAATCTGAACAAAGGATCCTGCGCCTGTCACGGATCCGCCGCTCCGACCAGGATGGCGGAAGCGCTGAAAAAGGCGTTTATGAATTCTGACAGCGATATCAAGATCGAATAATCAAAGGAGGTGTTTTAGCAATGTCCATTTGTCCGAAAAACAGAACCTCGCGTGCACATCGGGATCAGAGAAGAGCGAATTGGAAGATGAGCAGCGTGAATCTTGTTAAATGCAGCCATTGCGGCGCGCTGATGAAGCCCCATTGTGTATGCAAGAACTGCGGTTATTACAACAAAAAGGAAATCATCAAAGCGGATGCTGAATAATTTCCTGCGATCAACGGAAGACGGCGGCATTTGCTGCCGTCTTTATTATGACCATGGATTGCAAAACTGCTTCCTCAAAAATACAGCCTTTTTTGTCGGATGCTCTTTCTTCCGGGGAACTGAAGGAGTTCATACGGCACGTTTCGTCGTGTGAAAACTGCCGTAAGGACACGGAGTTCATGCTGATGCTCCGAACCGCCGAAGAAGCGGTCCGGGAGAAGAACCGCACGGATTTCGATTTCAGTCATCTTCTGGACGACAAAATCGCGCTCATCCGCAAAAACATGCGAAAAAAGCGCGCTTTTCTCCTGATCCTTGCCGGATTGGCCTCTTTGTTATTCCTTTTTTTCGCGCTGATCTTTGTGATCTATATAGGCAGGTAAAAAATGAACGCACAGGACTATTTGCTGATCATTGACGGCTCAAGCCTTTTGTCAACGCAGTTCTTCGGCAATCTCCCGCGTGAGATCCTGTTCGCCAGGACCCCGGAAGAGAAGGAGAAGTATTATCATAAGATCATGATGACCCGGACCGGCGTTTATACGAACGCCGTTTTCGGGTTTCTTCGCGTTCTGTTCCGGATCTTGAAGGAGCAGCGTCCGAAATACCTCGCGGTCACGTGGGATCTGACGAGAGATACGTTTCGCAGGGAACTCTATCCGAAATACAAGGCGAACCGGGACGAGACGATGAAACCGCTCCGGGACCAGTTCGGACTGTGTCAGGAGATACTCCGGAGAATGGGCGTCCGGGAGTTCATGGACGAACGGTACGAGGCGGACGACTTTTCCGGAAGCATCGCAAACCGCTTCGAGAACGAAGTTCCTGTCAGGATCCTGACCCGGGATCACGATTATCTGCAGCTCGTCAATGACCGGACGAACCTTTGGCTATTGCTTTCTTCCGAAGAGAAAGCGCAGGAGTTCCGAAAAAAGTATGCCGTTCCGGAGGACAATGCTCCGGAAAAGGCGGTGACGCTGACGCCGGACCTCGTCGAAAAGGAGTTTTTCGTGAAGCCGGACTCGGTCCCTTCTCTGAAAGGCCTGATGGGCGATGCTTCCGACAATATCCCCGGCGTCGCGGGGATCGGACCGAAGACCGCGGCCGCCCTCATCCAGAAATATGAGACCGTCGACAGACTGTATGAAGCGCTGTCTGAAATGACTCCTGAGAAGGAAGAGGCGCTGAAAAAAGAATGGAAGTCGGAACTCGGGATCACGAGATCGCCGATCTCACTTCTTCTGAAAGAATCGGATACGGAACCTGCAGGAGAAAACGCCGCGAGGCTTTCCGAGGAACTCGCCACGATCAAACGGGACATCGATCTTTCCTCCGTGACATTGTCCGATCTGGAGGTTCGGATCGATCGGGAGGAAGCGGCGAAGATACTGGAAGAACTCGAGATCCATTCTCTTTCTTTGGACTCTTCCGAGGAACAGGAAAAGGAATCGCTCGTGAAGGAGTTCCGCAGCACCGGCGATCTTTCCGAAACGACGGAGGCGTTCCGGACTTTTGAAAAAGAACCGCGCATCGGCGCGGTGTACGTCCCCGGCCGCGGGCTGGCGGTCGCGACGAAAGACGGGACCGGGTGGTTTTTCAAAGAAGAGTTTTTTGTGACTGAAGGAGTACTCCGCGATCTGACGGCAGCGCTGGCGAAGAAGACGTCGATTTCCGTGCTGAACGGAAAGACGTTCTACCGGTTCTCGGGCGTCATTGCCGACGATGCGGTCATTCAGGCCTATCTTCTCGATCCGGTCCGCGGCGATTATGACGTGAAGGATCTTTCCGAAAAATTCCTTGACAGGAAATTCGCCCCCGAAAACGATGAAAACAGGCCTGTTTTCGAGGCGGCAGCCGCACTCGGTCTTTCTCTCGCCTTTTCCCCGGAACTTGAGAAAAAGGGCCTTTTAACGCTTTATGAGGAGATCGAGAAGCCGACCATGGCCGCGTTGTCCGATCTGGAGGCCACCGGGATCCGCGTGGAGAAGAGCGAGTTTGCGAAACTCTCCGAGGAACTGCAGAAAACGATCCGTTCTCTGGAGGAAGAGATCTACGCCGCGGCGGGCGGCCCGTTCAACATCAACTCTCCGAAACAGCTCGGCGAGCTGCTGTTCGAGAAGATGAAGCTTCCGTACGGAAAGAAGACGAAAACCGGATATTCGACGAATGCGGACATCCTTGAGAAACTGAAGAGCGAGTCGCCGCTGGTCTCGAAGATCCTTGAGTACCGGACTTATACCAAACTCCGTTCCACCTATGCGGAAGGACTGCTGGATTACATCAGACCGGACGGACGGATCTACGGGAAATTCCACCAGACCGTTACCGCGACCGGCAGGATCTCGTCTTCCGACCCGAATCTCCAGAACATCCCGGTCCGGACCGAACTCGGCCGGAGCATCCGGAAGCTGTTCGTCCCGGAGGAGGGCTCGGTGTTCGTCGACGCGGATTATTCGCAGATCGAACTCAGGATCCTTGCGCACCTTTCCGGCGACGCGACGCTGATCGACGCCTACCGGAAAGGGACCGACGTTCACGCCCTGACGGCTTCGGAAGTGTTTCACGTCCCGATCGGATCGGTGACGTCAGAAGAGCGCCGCAGGGCGAAAGCCGTGAATTTCGGCATCGTCTACGGGATTTCCGCATACTCGCTTTCGGAGGATCTCGGGATCAGCAGAAAAGAAGCGGAAGCCTATATGACCGGCTATTTCGAGACGTATCCGGACGTGAAGGCCTATCTGGACCGTTCCGTCAGGGAAGCCGTCGAAAACGGCTTCTCCCGTACGCTTTACGGAAGGATCCGTCCGATCCCGGAGCTGTCCTCGTCGAATTTCAATCAGCGTTCCTTCGGCGAGCGGGTCGCCATGAACGCGCCGATCCAGGGGACCGCGGCGGACATCATGAAGATCGCGGTGATCCGCGTGAACAAAGCATTGAAGGAGGGGGAATTCCGTTCCCGGATGGTACTTCAGGTCCACGACGAGATCCTGATCGAAGCCAAAGAAAACGAGGCGGAAGAGGTGGAAAAACTCCTCATCCGTGAAATGGAGCATGCGGCGGAATTGAAAGTCCCGCTCCGGGTGGAAGTAAAGAGAGGCAGGTCCTGGTATGAAACGAAATGAAAACCGTCCGTTCGTGATCGGACTGACCGGCGGCGTCGGCTCCGGCAAATCACGGCTTGCCGCCTTCGCCGTGCGGAATTATCAGATCCGCCTCATCATTGCAGACGACGTCGGAAGGGAACTCATGGAACCCGGGAAACGCCTGTACGACGCGCTGCTTTCCGAGTTCGGAAGAAAGATCCTGGCAAAGGATGGATCGTTGGACAAGAAAAAACTGTCGGAGATTTGCTTTAAGGAACCCGGAGGACAGGCAAAGCTGAATCAAATAGAGCATCCAGTCATCCGGGAAGAGATCCTGAAAAAGATCGCCCGGACGAGACTGCCGTTCGTGCTTCTGGAAGCCGCGCTTTTGGAAGAAGGGGAACTGACCGGGGATTGCGATGAGATCCTCTACGTTCATACGGATCGGGAAGTCCGGATCGCCCGGCTGATGAGTTCCCGCGGGTATTCCCGCGAAAAATGCGAGAAGATCATTGCCCTGCAGTATTCCGAAAAAGAATTCCGCTGCATTGCCACGGCGGAAACGGACAATTCCGGCGAGTTTAAGACCGCGAAGGATGCTCTAGCAGCGCAGTTTGACCGGTGGGGAGTGCCGAAACGATGATGAGAGTACAGGCGATCGCGAGCGGCAGCAACGGCAATTCGATCTACGTCGAGGAAGAAGGAACGAGGATCCTCATCGATGCCGGGATCCCTTTGAAACGGATCAGGGCAGCGCTTCAGGAACTCGGCACTGACACGGACGCGCTGGACGGCGTTTTCCTGACGCATGAGCACAGCGACCACGTGGCGGGCATCGTTCCGCTCATGAACGCCTCGTCCTGTCCTGTTTACACGACTGAAGGTACGGCAATGAACGTCCGGAATGCGAAGGGCGTACTCCTTTCTGAAAGCGAACGTTTCGTGCCTGTCCGTCCGTATGAACCCGTGAAGGTCGGACGCTTTTCGGTGCTTCCGGTCCCGACCTACCACGACGCGAAAGACCCCGTGTTTTTCCGGATCGATTCGCCGGACCGTTCTTTTGCGGTCATGACGGACACCGGACGCGTCGACGACGTGATGGTTGAGCAGCTATCCGGCTTAAACGGAGTGCTAGTCGAGTCCAATCACGACGTGCACATGCTCGAAGCGGGTTCGTATCCCTACCGTCTGAAACGGCGCATTTTAAGCGATTTCGGACATCTCAGCAATGATTCCGCGATCGATCTCATCGACAGGATCCTGCAGCCTTCGCTTCAGGTGATCCTTCTCGGACACCTCAGCGAAGAGAACAATTATCCCGACCTCGTGGACCTGGGCATCCGCCAGTATCTCGAGTCATTGCCCGGAGAAAGAAAGAATCCCGGCCTCCGTTTTGAAACGGCGGTCAGGACTCATTCCTCCTCGGTCATCGAGTTTTAGATCAAAGCATCACGATCCCCTCGGTATAATCATCTTTGATCAGCGTTCCGTATTTCTGATAGACGGCGTTCCGGTACAGATCCGAAGCATAGACGTCGCCTGAAAGAAGCCGGAGCGCTTTTTCATTGAGCAGGTTTTTCGCGTCGGCCATTTTGGAAATGATCGGCAGCGCGGTATGCCGCTTCAATTCGGAGAGCAGGTTTTCCGCGCCTTTCCGGAATCCGAGGATCCTTGCGTACATGCAGTAATCTTCCTCGGCATATTCGCGGAGGTCTTCGTTCCGGATCCCGAGGATGACGTGGAGCAGGGCGCGCCTCGTTCTCGTCAGCGTGAGGTCCTTCGTGTTGAGTGCGTCCGCCCATTCCGAAAACGTCATGCATTTCGGCAGCAGACGGTTGACGCGGTCCTTCATCGTGGGCGTGAAATCGAGATAGGAATCAAGAGAATCCTTATGTGTCACGAGGCAGTACTGCAGGATGGAAGAAAGGTCGTCCGCGTCGATCGGCATCGTGACGCCGTACAGGTTCCTGAAAAGCTCGGAAACGTATGCAGGAACGTAAGCGGAGGCCTGTTCCGGTCCGCCGGGGCCCGAGAGCATCTTCCGGATCGCCGTCGCGCTCGCAACGTCTTCGTAGACTTTTTCGGAATGGTAATCCGTGTGCCAGCGTTTGATCGAGACCGGACGGAGGGAAGATTTGAGCGCAAGGATCGAACGCAGGTATTCGATCCCGAGAATGTTGTTCGGCGTAGCGAGGAGTTCTTCCAGACGGTCGATCGATCCGCCGAAATGCGTCTCGAGCGCCATGGCCCGCGCTTTCGGATAGGAAACGCCGGTCCTGAGGAGAGAGCGGAGTTCGGTGCTGAAGGACTCCGGCTCATTGTTCAATACTTCCGCGATCTGATAGAGCGGCGCAGTGTCTCCGAGTTCCGTGCCGAATACGACGTTGTCCACGGCGCCGAGAAGATGGAGCAATGCGATGGCCGAGCGGGCAAAGACTTCGGCGCTGGAAACGGAAAAAAGCGTGGGAAGTCCGAGCACTAGGTCCGCACCTCCGAGCAGCGCGGATTTCGTTCTGGAAGCCCAATCCATGACGGCGGGCGTGCCCCGCTGCACGAAATCGCCGCTCATGACGACGACGATCCGGTCCGCGCCGGTCAGTTTTTTCGCTTCTTCGATGTGGTGTACGTGGCCGTTGTGAAAAGGATTGTATTCCGTGATGAGTCCCGTGATCTTCATTCCGAACCTCCTTGACCCTTTCTGTCTCGCATTCCTTTCGTGAAACAATTCTTCTGACAAAAACAGTGTAGCAGATTTCCGTCCGTTAGGCAAGACGATTCAGAGTCTGAGCACCCTCGGGAGAGTGATTTTCTCTTGAAAAATGTCCGTGATCGTGTATAATAAAAGATACAAAAATATCATTCTCAAAAGGAGTGTGATTCCCATGGCATTTATTGACGTGATCAAGACGAAGGCAAAAACGGACCTGAAGACCATCGTTCTTCCCGAAGGCATGGACAGAAGGACCTGGGAAGCGGCCGTGAAGGCGAAAGAGGAAGGCCTTGCGAAGCTCATCGTTCTCGCAAGCCCGAAGGAAGTCGAGGAGAACGCGGCGGGTCTGGATCTCACCGGCATTACGGTCATCGATCCGAACAACGGCGAAAAGAAGGAAGCCTACGCGGAGCTGCTTTATGAACTCCGGAAGGCGAAGGGCATGACGCCGGAAGAAGCGGCGAAACTCATCGTCACCGATTACACCTATTACGGAACGCTGATGATCAAGGCGGGAGATGCGGACGGACTCGTTTCCGGCGCGTGTCATTCGACGGCGAACACCCTTCGTCCGGCGCTGCAGATCATTAAGACGAAACCGGGCGTGAAACTCGTTTCCTCCTTCTTCCTCATGGAAGTTCCGGATTGCGAATTCGGGTACAACGGCACCTTCGTGTTTGCGGACTGCGGACTTGAGCCGAATCCGGACCCCGAAAAGTTGGCCGCAATCGCCGGATCCTCGGCCGAATCCTTTAAGAAGATGGTAGGCGCAGAACCCATCGTCGCCCTGCTTTCGCATTCTTCCTACGGCAGCGCGAAGAACGCCGACGTGGAAAAGGTGCAGGCAGCCGTTCAGATCGCGAAGGAACAGTATCCGGAATATCAGATCGACGGCGAGCTCCAGCTGGATGCCGCGATCGTTCCGGCCGTCGGACAGAAGAAGGCTCCGGCATCGCCGGTCGCGGGAAAAGCGAACGTGCTCATTTTCCCGGATCTGGATGCAGGAAACATCGGTTACAAACTCGTTCAGCGTCTCGCGAAGGCCGAGGCGTACGGCCCGGTCTGCCAGGGCATTGCCGCTCCGGTCAATGACCTCTCGAGAGGCTGTTCGGCGCTTGACATCGTGGGCGTCATCGCGATCACTGCCGTTCAGGCACAGGGGTGAGTCATGGAAAAGTATCTGATCACCATCGGACGTACCAGCGGGTCCGGAGGACGGAGAGTGGGCATTGCCCTTGCGAAAAAACTCGGAATCGTCTGCTATGATGAAGAACTCATCAAGGAAGTTGCGAAGAAGAGCGGCTTCTCTGAAGAGATCATTCAGTCTTACGAAGAGAAACCCGTAAAGAGTTTCCTGTATTCTCTGTATTCCGGCACGGTGGCCGGACACGGCGGTCAGGTCAACCTTCCGATCGAGCAGAAGGTGTTTCTGGCGCAGTACAATACGATCAAGGAACTCGCCGAGAAAGAAAGCGGCATCTTCGTGGGGCGCTGCGCGGAATACGCGCTGGAGCATGAAAAGAACGTGATCAAGATATTCATCACGGCGGACGAGAAGGATGCGGTGGCGCACATTGAGGAGACCTACGGCTTTAACAAGAAGAAAGCCGAGGAGTTCATCAAGAAGACGAACCGCGACCGCAGCAGCTATTACAGCTATTATACGAACAAGGAGTGGGGAAACTCCCAGAATTACGACATTACGATCAACCGGAGCGCTTTAGGACTCGACGGTTCGGTCGAGATCCTTGCCGATTTCGTTCAGAGAAGACTGAAGGCAATGGAGGAGTGACCCCGGAAAAAAAGCGGGCCGGAAATCTACGGCCCGCTTACTGTGTTTTTCCGACGTTCATTCCGGGAAAGCGTCCTCGAAGGAGATCCCGGTTTTGTCCAGAAATCCTTTGACGTCCGCATCCCAGAGTTTTTCCGCGGACTTGTCCAGCGTGAATCCGTCGTAGGAAACGCCGGTCGTCAGAGTCAGAACGTCATTCTGGTAATTCAGATTGATCGCGAGGGAAGTGATTCCTGCATCCTGAAGACCGGATTTTTCCTTGTAATATCTGCCGGCCGACCGGCTGGCTTTCAGGGTGATCCTGAAAAACAGGGGAAGACGGTCTCCCCGGATGAGTTCAAAGGCCGCTCTCCGGACGTCTTTCCATAAGACCGCGTCATCTTCCGGGGCGGTTTCTTCGGATCCTTCGGTTTGCTCCGTGATCCGTCTGCCGTCGATCTCCGTGTAAAACGCGGTTTTGAACGCGGCGGAGTGTAGATGGAATTTATCAAAAGTATCTTTGACAAAGAGATGTTCCGCAAAGGTCTTGATGTCGGTGATCTTCAGTGAAAGCATGGAATTCCTTTCATGGACGCCGCCGGGGCATTTGAGTTTCGATAAGGATTTTATAACACAATTCAGCGGATGATTCAAGGGTTCCCTGTAGATCCGCGCATATTTGTTCCGGCCGCGAAGCCGGAAAAGATCAGGAGGAAGAGTATATGGAAAACGCGGAAACGCACATTACGGCGAAGGCGCCGTGGAAGAATTCTCTCGGAGACATTCCGTTCACGCTGGAGTATTTCCAGGGAACGATGTTCGAGGCGGTGGAACGGGTCGCCGAGCAGTATCCGAACAACGTGGCATTCGACTTCATGGGAAGATCGACGACCTACAAGCAGTTCGTGGATAAGATCCACGTCGTTGCGAAATCGCTTCGGACGATCGGCGTCCGGGAAAACGACCGTGTGACGATCGCCATGCCGAACTGCCCGCAGGCGCTCTATCTGTTCTATGCGGTCAACATGATCGGCGCCATCGCGAACATGATCCACCCGCTTTCCGCGGAAAAAGAGATCGAGTTTTATCTGAACGCCTCCGAGTCCGTGACCGCGGTCACGCTCGACCAGTTTTACGGGAAATTCGAGAAGATCCGGAAGAACACGAAAGTCGTGAACATCATCATTGCGAGCATCAAGGACGAGTTGTCGCAGCCGTTAAAGACCGGGTTCATGCTGACGGAAGGCCGGAAGACGAAGATCCCGAAAGATGCGCCGGTGATCCGCTGGGACGATTTCCTGAGACTCAGCAATTCCTGCTTTTATAACTACCGCGTGGAGCGGAAAGCGACCGATCCGGCCGTCATTCTGTATTCCGGCGGTACGACGGGCACGACGAAAGGCATCCTTCTGTCGAACCTGAATTTCAATGCGCTCGGCGCGCAGGTCCTCGCGACGAATCCGATGTACCGGATCGGCGACAGGATGCTTGCCGCCATGCCGATTTTCCACGGCTTCGGTCTCGGCGTCTGCATCCACACCATGCTGTACGGAGCGGGCCGCTGCATCCTGATCCCGCGGTTTACGGCGAAATCCTACGCGAAGCAGATCACGAAATACAAGTGCAATTTCATTGCCGGCGTTCCGACGCTGTTTGAAGCGCTGCTCCGGATAGATTCTATGAAAAAGGCCGACCTTTCGTTCCTGAAGGGCGTGTTCTCCGGCGGAGATTCCCTGTCTCCCGAGTTGAAGAAGAAGTTCGACAAGTTCCTGTACGACCATCACTCGGTCATCCAGGTCCGCGAGGGCTACGGCACTACGGAGACCGTCACGGCCTGCTGCCTGACGCCTCCGAACCAGTTCAAGGAAGGGTCGATCGGCATTCCGTTCCCGGATACCTACATCAAGATCGTGAAGCCGGATACCGACGAGGAAGTGCCGTACGGTGAGGAAGGCGAGATCCTGCTTGCAGGGCCGACGGTCATGATGGAGTACATGAATCAGCCGGAAGAAACCGCGAAGACGCTCCGGAAACACGCCGACGGTCTGACATGGGTCTACACCGGAGATCTCGGAAAGATGGATTCCGAAGGATTCGTCTATTTCCGCGGCAGAGCGAAGCGGATGATCATTTCCTCCGGATACAACGTGTATCCGGCGCAGATCGAGAACATCCTCGACGCGCACGAACTCGTGCAGATGTCCTGCGTCATCGGCATTCCGGATCCCTACAGAATGCAGAAAGTCAAGGCGTTCGTGACGTTGAAGCCGGGCGTCGAACCAAGTGAGGAAACGAAGAAAGCGATCCTGAAACACTGCAGGGAGCACATTGCGAAATATGCGATGCCATGCGACATCGTGTTCCGAGACGAGATGCCGAAGACGCTGGTCGGGAAGGTGAATTACCGTCTGCTCGAGCAGGAAGAAATGGAAAGAATGAAGGGGGCCGAACAGGCGGAAGCCAATGAGTAAGACCAAGGTCCTGTTTGCCGTATCGGAATGCGTTCCGTTCCTGAAAACGGGCGGTCTCGCGGACGTCGCCGGCGCATTGCCGAAGTACTTCGACCGTGAGCACTACGACGTTCGCGTCGTTCTGCCGAAATACACGTGCATTTCCGGCGAGTACCGGGAACGCATGCAGTACGTGACGCATTTCTACACCGGCTTCCAGTTCCGCGATCAGTACGTCGGCGTTCTGACGCTGGAAGAGGGCGGCGTACGGTTCTATTTCATTGACAACGAGTCCTATTTTTCCGGCGCCTGGCCCTACGGGGATCCTTACCGCGACATTGAGAAGTTCGCGTTCTTCTCCCGGGCGGTGCTGTCGGCCCTGCCGCTCATCGGATTCCAGCCCGACGTCATTCATTGCCACGACTGGCAGTCGGCGCTGATCCCGGTCTATCTGAACGACTATTTCCAGGGCAGTCTGTTCTACAAGAACATGAAAACGGTCCTGACGATACACAATCTCAAGTTTCAGGGGATCTATAACGTTCCGGATTTCAGGACGCTCACCGGTCTTGACGCTTCCTACTTTACGCCGGACAAGCTGGAATCCTATGAAAACGGCAACATGCTGAAGGGCGGGATCGTCTATGCGGACCGGATCACGACCGTCTCCGAATCCTACAAAGTGGAAGTGCAGACGGAGTTTTTCGGCGAAGGTCTTTCCGGGATTCTGAAGGCAAAGGATCACAGGTTTTACGGGATCGTAAACGGGATCGATACTACGTCTTACGACCCCGCGACGGATCCGGCGCTGTTTAAGAATTACACGGCATCGAATTTTGCGGAAGGGAAGCGGGTCAATAAGACGGAACTGCAGAAAACCTTCGGACTCAGAGTCGATCCGGACGCCTTCCTCATCGGGATCGTTTCCCGGCTGACGGATCAGAAGGGCTTTGATCTCGTGGAATGCGTCATGCGGGAGATCCTTTCCATTCCCGGTACCGAACTCATCGTGCTCGGAACGGGAGAGCAGCGGTATGAGGCCATGTTCCGGGCATACGCGGAGCATCTTCCCGAGCAGGTCAGCGCGAACATCTGTTATTCGGAGGCACTGTCGAGGAGAATTTATGCGGCGTCGGACGCGTTTCTCATGCCATCCCTTTTTGAGCCCTGCGGGCTTTCACAGCTCATCGCGCTCCGGTACGGATCTCTGCCGATCGTCCGGGAAACGGGCGGCCTTAGGGACACCGTAAAGCCGTACAATGAATTCGAAGGCACCGGGAACGGATTCTCGTTCACGAATTACAACGCGCACGACATGCTGCACGTCATTGAATACGCCTGTTCCGTATTCAAGAATCATCCCTCGGAATACCGGGCAATGACCGTCCGCGCCATGCAGGCTGATTTCTCATGGAAAGCCTCGGCGGCGAAATATGAACGGATCTATGACGAATTGAAGGCGGAAAAGCAGGCGGAAGACGCAAACGGAGGCAAAAATGAATAAGATGAGAGTTCTGGCATGGATCCTGATCGGAGCCATCGCCGTGGTTTTCGTGCTGATGATCATCGCGCTCTTTCTTCAAAGATTGGATATATTCCTTTTCGGAGGAGGGATCCTCGCTGCGCTCATCATCGTAGGCTTCGTATTGAAAGCGGCGAGAAAGAGCAGGGAAGAGAGAGAAAAACAGTCGGAAGACGCCGGGGAGAACTGAGTTCCCGTGCGGTTTTGTTTGCAAAAAGACGATTTTTTTCTTGTATTGTATCATTCTTTATGATAAGATTTGAGTGATTCAGAGCAGGCTCAAAGAAGAATGCGAGGATGGGATGAGGGTCATTGCCGGTTCCAGAAGAAGTCTTCCGTTAAAGACGCCGAAAACGATGGCGACCAGGCCGACCGCGGACCGGATCAAGGAGACCTTGTTCAACATCCTGAATCCGTATCTTCCGGGTGCCCGGTTTCTGGATCTGTTTGCCGGGAGCGGCGGCATCGGCATCGAGGCGCTTTCCCGCGGAGCTTCGAAAGCGGTGTTCGTTGAAAAGGGCCGCGACGCGATCGCGGTGATCCGTGAAAATCTTGCGTTTACGAAGTTTACGGACGTCGGAACGCTGATCCCGAAGGACGTCTTTACGGCGATCCCGGAACTCGAAGCGGCGGAAGAGCATTTTGATATCGTGTTTTTGGATCCGCCGTACGGAACCGGCGTCGACGCGGAAACGTTGAAGCGTCTTCTGGTCTCGTCTCTTATCGGCGATGAAACGCTCATCGTTCTGGAAACGTCGATCGAGGCCGATCCCCGGAGTTATTCGGAACTCGGATATCTTGTTGAACGGGATAAGACATATAAAACGAACCGGCATCTGTTTTTGAGAAAACGGACGACCGTCTGACAGTAAAGGCAAGGGAGCATCTTTTCATGACGACAGCCATTTACCCCGGATCGTTTGATCCTGTGACGTACGGCCATCTGGACGTGATCCGGAGGGCGGCGAGAATTTCCGACCGTCTCGTGGTCGGCGTGCTCGTGAATTCCGAAAAGGTGCCGATGTTTTCCGAGGAAGAACGCGTGGAAATGATCCGCGAATCCGTGCAGGACATTCCGAACGTGGAAGTCAAGTCATTTTCCGGCCTGACCGTGGATTTTGCCCGGAAAGAAAACGCCACGTTCCTCGTCCGGGGTCTTCGTGCCGTCACGGATTTCGAATACGAACTTCAGCTGGCGCAGATCAACCAGAAGCTCAGTCCTGAGATCGACACCGTCTTTTTCACGACGAATCTGAAGTACGCGTATCTTTCGTCCTCGATCGTAAAAGAAGTATCCAGATACCGCGGCGACATTTCCGAATTCGTTCCGGAAAACGTGGCAAAGCGTATCTATGATAAACAAAAAAAGGAGTAATCATTATGAGCAACCGAATCGAACAGGTCATCGGAGACATTGAAGAGTACATCGATGGTTGTAAGACACAGCCGTTCTCGAATACGAAGATCATTGTCGATCGTCCGCAGATCGAGGAATATCTCGAAGAACTCCGTCAGTATACCCCTGAAGAAGTGAAAAAGTATCAGCGGATGCTGAACAACAGGGATAAGATCCTGAACGACGCGAAGAAGAAGGCACAGGAAGTCGAAGACAAGGCGATGGCTTATGCCGACATGCTGGTCTCCGAGAATCAGATCACGAAGATGGCGTATGAAAAAGCCGACGAGATCGTTTCCGAAGCGCAGGAAAAAGCGAAGGAGATCCTCGATAATGCCAATGCCGATGCGGAAACCATCCGGAACGGAGCGCTTTCCTATACGAACGACCGGTTGTCTCAGCTGAAGTCGATCCTGACAGGAACGATCGAGGATGCAGAGAGCCGTTATTCCTCGCTGCTCGCCGCACTGGTCGAGCATCAGAAGATCGTGACCGAGAATCTGAAGGAACTGAACAATGAGCCCGATGACGACGTGTTTTCCACGGCCTCGATGAATCCGCAGCAGTTCTTTGAAACGCCGGAAACCGACGAAGACGAGGAAGAAGAGAAAACTGAGAATTAATCATGACGTCGGACAGCAGCTGCAGTATCCGGTGATGAGTTTACGTCCCTCGTTATTTGTGACGAGGGACATTTTGTATGGAGGGAACGATGGGTGTTTTATCCGAACTGGAACCGAAGGACGTGTTCCGCTTTTTTGAAGAGATCTCCATGATCCCGAGAGGATCCGGCAATATGGCGGGAATCTCGGAATACGTGAGAAAAGAGTGTGAGAAGGCAGGCGCTTTCGTCAGAACGGACGAAGCTCTGAACGTCATCGCCGTGATGCCTGCGACCGAAGGATACGAGAATGCGAGTCCGGTGATGCTGCAGGGACATATGGACATGGTGGCGGAAAAAACGCCGGACTCGAACCACGACTTCAAAAAGGATCCGCTTACCCTTACCGTAGACGGTGACTGGATCAAAGCGGACCGGACGACGCTCGGTGCCGACGACGGCGTTGCCGTGGCCTATATGCTGGCGCTCTTGAATGACCGGACGACCGGTCATCCGCGTCTGGAATGCATTTTCACGACCGATGAGGAGACCGGAATGGACGGCGCGGAAGCGATCGACCTTTCCGGCCTGAAGGCGAAACTGCTCTTAAACATGGACAATGAAGCCGAGGGCGTTTTCACGGTTTCGTGCGCCGGCGGATCGAGGTTCGAAGGCGTTCTTCCCGTAAAGCGGACGATGCGGCGCGGCGTCGTGACCCGGATCACTGTGGAAAGCAAGAAGGGCGGCCATTCCGGTACGGAGATCAAATACGACCGGCCGAACACGAACGTCGTGGCGGGCGAACTCATTGCCGATCTTCAGGAAAAAGATGCGTCCTTCGGTCTCGTTTCGATCGACGGAGGCCTGATGGACAATGCGATCACGACGAAGACCGAAATCTTGGCCGTGACGGATGCTCCGCTTTCCCTTTCGGAAGAGGAGGCGCGGTTCCAAAGCGAATTCGAATCGACGGACGACACGGTTACGATCCGGACCGAAGTGCTGTCGGAACAGGGCGAAAAAGCCGTCATGACGAAGGAATCGCTTGACGACCTGCTGTTCGTGTTTCTGGTCTCGCCGAACGGCGCCGTTACCTATAATCACAAGATCAAAGGCCTGGTGGAGACTTCACTGAACCGTGGGATCCTGATCACCGAACAGGACCGCTTCGTGTTCCGGACTTCGGTCCGTTCTTCCGTGACCACGAGAAAGGAACGCCTCCTCGACCGGCTGAAACTGATCGTTAAGAGGGCGGGCGGCACTTCGAGAGTGGAAGGCAACTACCCCGGCTGGGCGTACAAGGAAAAGTCGGAGTTTCGCGACAGGGCCGTGTCCTTATGGAACCGCATGTATCCGGAGAAACCCGCCGGGATCGAAGCGATCCATGCGGGACTGGAATGCGGTCTTTTGCTGGAAAAGAAGCCGGATCTTGACATCCTTTCGATCGGTCCGGACGCCTGGTACATTCATACGCCGAAGGAACAGGTCTCCGTTTCTTCGGTCGCGAGGGTGTATGAGTTCATTAAGAAATTGCTGGAAGAGACGAATTCATGACTGCACTGCCAGAGGCCTATCTGAACCGCATGAAAGAGTTGCTGAAAGCGGACTACGACGCTTACGTTCGTTCGCTTTCGGAGGAGCGCGCGTTCGGACTTCGCGTCAATTCGAGAAAAATCTGTCCTGAGGCGTTTTGTAAGATCTCCCCGTTTTCGTTGGATCGTGTGCCCTGGACGGAGACAGGTTTTTATTACGATCCCGAAGAAAAACCGGCCAAGCATCCCTACTATTATGCCGGCCTCTATTATCTTCAGGAGCCTTCGGCCATGACGAGCGCCGAACTTCTTCCGGTTTCGGAAGGGGATACGGTGCTGGATCTCTGTGCCGCGCCGGGCGGAAAATCAACGGCGCTCGCCGAAAAACTGCACGGAACGGGACTCCTCGTTTCGAACGACATCAGTGCGAGCCGCTGCAAGGCGCTGTTGAAAAACCTCGAGCTTTTCGGCACGGAAAACGCGGTCGTGACGGCCGAGGATCCGAAACGTCTCGCGGAAAAGTTCCCGGAATGCTTTGACAAGATCCTGCTTGATGCCCCTTGCTCCGGCGAGGGCATGTTCCGGAAAGACCCGTCCGTCGTGAAAAGTTATCTGGAACACGGCAATGAATTCTACGAATCCCTGCAGCGTTCGATCATCGGATCCGCGGTGCGGCTTTTGAAACCCGGCGGTCTGCTTCTGTATTCGACCTGTACCTTTTCACCCGGTGAAAACGAGGCCGCGCTTTTATATGCCCTGTCGCTCGACGAACGGATCGAGATCGCAGACTTCGCCGAAGTCTGGCCCGAATTTGACCGCGGCTTTACCGATCTTCCCGGAATGGAGTGTGAAGATCTGAAGAAGGCGGTCCGTCTCTTCCCTCATCACGTAAGAGGAGAGGGCCATTTTGTCGCACTGCTAAAGAAAAAAGGGGAAACTTCCGTGAGGGCGGTCCCGGAACCCGTCTCATTGGCGGAAATTCCGGGGTTTTCGGCTCTGAAGCCGGAGGTTCGGGAATTCCTGTCCCGGATCCGGAAACGCTTCTGCGGCGGCGTTTTTTCGGCAAGAGGCGAGTACCTGTCTCTTTCCGTTTCTTCTTCGCTTGATTTTTCCGGTCTCCGGGTCCTCCGGAACGGTCTGCTTCTCGGAGAACAGAAGAGCGGCAGGTTTGAGCCTTCCGAGGCGCTTGCCATGGCGCTTTCCTTTGAGGACTTCGACAACGTGATCTCTTTCCCGGCCGATGCCCCGGAGGTCATAAAATACTTGAAGGGCGAGACCGTTACCGTCCCGGACGGAACAGGATGCAAAGACGGCTACGTCATCATTGCCGCGGACCGGTTTCCGCTCGGATTCGCGAAGGCAAAGGGAAACGTTCTGAAAAACAAGTATTTGCCCGGCTGGCGCTATCAGTGAGATTGACAATGATACGCGCATGCTATATAATAAATTGGTTGAGTTACAGTGGATTCGGAGGTAGGTGCATATGGAGGGACTTCTGATCGTCGTGTCCGGATTTTCCGGCGTCGGCAAGGGGACGTTGATGAAAGAACTTCTGAAACGGTATCCGGAGGAATATGCGCTCAGTGTTTCCGCGACTTCGAGGAAGCCGCGTGAGGGTGAAACGGACGGACGCGAGTATTTCTTCAAGACGAGAGAGGAGTTTGAAGAACTGATCCGGAACGACGAACTCGTTGAATACGCCGTTTACAACGGGAATTATTACGGCACGCCGAAGGCCTACGTCGAAAAAATGCGTTCCGAGGGCAAAAACGTGATCCTGGAGATCGAGATGCAGGGGGGCATGCAGATCAAGGCCAAGTTTCCCGACACCCTGCTTCTTTACGTGATCCCGCCGAGTGCCGAAGAACTGAAGAAGCGCCTGACCGGCCGCGGGACCGAGACGGCCGAAGAGATTTCGAAACGGCTGCGACGGGCCGTTGAAGAGACCGAATACATTACGAAATACGATGCGATCACGGTCAACGACGATTTTGAGACTTGCGTGAACGAGATCCATAAACTCATCGGAAAGCAGCAGAAGGCCATGACGAAACGAAAGCTCATTGCTGCAAGATTATATAAAGAACTGCTGAAAATTACGGAAGAGGAGAAGTGATATGTTACATCCGTCTTACAAGGAACTGTTCCAGAAGATCAATGAATCCAAGGAAGAAGACCAGCCCGAAATGACGAGCCGCTACACGCTGGTGCTCACCGCCGCGAAGCGTTCCCGCCAGATCAGATCCGGTTCCGAACCGCTCGTGGAGCCGATGCCGAAGGAAAAGAGCCTTTCGACTGCCGTCCGTGAGCTTTACGCCGGACAGATCCACGTTACCGAAAAAGACATCAACTGACCGTGAACGTATTCTTTCTTTCGCTCGGCTGCGACAAAAATCTGTCCGACTCGGAACACATGCTGAAACTTCTTCAGGATGCGGGTTATGAATTTACCGATGAAGAAGAAAAAGCGGACGTTGCAATCGTGAACACCTGCGCGTTCATCGGCGACGCCAAAGAGGAGAGCATTGCGGAGATCCTCAGGCTTTCGTCGTATAAGAAGACGGGGAAACTGAAGGCCCTCGTCGTGACCGGCTGTCTTTCCGAACGGTACCGGAACGAGATCCTTTCGGAACTCCCCGAAGTGGACGTTGCGGTCGGGATCTCCGCATGGGACCACGTTCCCGAAGTCGTGGAGGAAGCACTCCGCGGAAAGAAGGCGGCCTGTTTTCTTGAGAAAGAGCGGATCCCGGAAAGCCGGGGACGTGTACTGACGACCGGCGGACATTACGGGTATCTGAAGATCGCGGAGGGCTGCAATAAGCATTGCTCCTACTGCGTGATCCCGAAGATCCGCGGCAGATACCGCTCGATCCCGATGGAAACGCTCGTCGCAGAAGCGAAGGAAATGGCGGATTCCGGCGTCCGGGAACTCATTCTGGTCGCACAGGAAACGACGGTCTACGGGACGGATCTGTACGGAAAGAAGATGCTGCCCGTGCTTCTTGAAGAGTTGTCCGGGATCCCTGACGTTCACTGGATCCGTCTTTTGTATTGTTATCCGGAAGAGATCACGGACGAACTCATACGTGTGATCCGTGACAATGAAAAGGTCGTTCCGTACCTTGACCTCCCGATCCAGCATATTTCGGACCGGATTTTGAAGAGCATGCGTCGGAGCACGACGGGAAAAGGGATCGGGGAGACGGTCCGTCGCCTTCGGAAAGAGATCCCCGGAGTAGCCCTCAGGACGACGCTGATCGCCGGCTATCCCGGCGAAACGGAAGAGGAATTCGAGTCCCTGCTCAGGTTTGTCAGGACCGCGCGGTTTGACCGGCTGGGTGTTTTTGCGTATTCCAGGGAAGAAGACACCGAGGCGTATCACATGCATCCCCAGGTGCCCGGGCACACGAAAAACCGCCGGAAAAACGCTTTGATGAAGGCGGAGCGGGACGTCTCGAAAAAGAAGACGGCTTTGTTCGTCGGAAAGACCATGGAGGTCTTCGTCGAGGGCCGGGTGACCGGGGAAGACGGCGTCTTCGTGGGAAGGACGTACAGGGATGCGCCGGACGTGGACGGTCTCGTTTTCTTCCGCTCTGATGCGGACCTGATGAGCGGACAGTTCGTACGGGTCCGGATGACCGGCGCAAGGGAGTATGATCTGATAGGAGAAATGATAGAATGAACCTGCCGAACCGACTGACGATCCTAAGGGTCTGCCTGATCCCCGTCTTCGTCGTATTTTTGCTGCTGAGCCCGATGTATCCGTGGTGCAATCTCGCCGCGGTAGTGGTGTTCATTGCCGCGTCGATCACGGATCTTCTGGACGGCAAGATCGCCAGAAAATACAACATGGTGACCAATTTCGGCAAATTCATGGATCCTCTGGCGGACAAACTGCTCGTTTGCTCGGCGCTCATCTGTCTTCTCAGCATCGGCCGGATCGCGACGTGGATCGTACTCGTCATCGTCGCCCGCGAATTCATCATCAGCGGATTCCGCCTCGTGGCGGCGGAACAAGGCGTCGTGCTTGCGGCATCGAAGCTTGCGAAGGTAAAGACGACCGTTCAGATGATCCTCGTGATCCTTCTGGTTTTGAACCTCGGCGCTTATAAGGATTTGATCCCCTGGCTGGAGCACGTATGGATCCTGGAGCAGATCCTGCAGTATGCGGCACTGATCCTGACCGTCTGGTCCCTTCTCGAGTACCTGATCAAAAACCGGTCCGTCATGAAGGGACAGATGTGAGTCTTGAACCGGCCGTTTTGAAAAGAATAAGGAGCAGAGATGAGATACAGTCCGGACCCGGTATTCGGACCGTCGGTCCAGAAAAGCAGCAGAATGATCCGAAAGGCCCTGAACGGGAAACTTCCGGAAAAATGCTTTGCGCTCGTGCTCCCGGACGGGCGGAACACGCTGGAACTGTTTTCTCCTCAGCTTTTGAAACAGAAGTATTTCAAGGACTATCCGGGCACGGTGGTCGGGATCGCAGGATCCAGAGACGAGGGCACGGAACTGATGGCGTCGCTCCTGACGGCAGCGTATAGGAACGAGCTTCTCAATGATTTGAAAAAACTGTTTCCGGAGGAAAAGGCATGAGCGTTTTTCTCCTCATTCTGAAGATCATCGGGATCGTGATCCTTTCCCTGCTCGCACTCGTCCTTTTTCTGGTCATCCTTTTGCTCGCAGTGCCTTTCCGGTACCGCGGACGCTTTGAAAAAGAGGAAGGTGTGGCAGCATATGCCGCCGTTTCCTGGCTGTTCAGGATCGTTGATTTCAAGGTCTCCTACGGTGAAGGCGGTCTTTCGCCTGAACTGAGGGTCTTCTGGCTGTTCCGGAAAACGGATTTCCGGGAAAAGAAGCCGGCAGAAAAGAAGGAAAAAGAAAAGAAGGAAAAACCCGCCGAACCGGAAGAAGAGAAGAAGACTTTGAAAGAACGCTTCGAAGAGGCGAAGACGAAGGCGAAGAAAGTGTTCCGGCTCATCGATAACGACCGGGTGAAAAACGCGCTTTCCGTGCTTTTTGACCGGTTGAAGAAGATCTTGAAGTCCGTGCTTCCGAAAAAGATCTCCGGCAATGCGGTCTTCGGACTGAACGGACCCTATGACACGGCACGGGCGCTGTCGGTGATGTCGGTACTGATGCCGCTGCATAAGAACGCCGTGGAGATCACTCCGGATTTCGAAAGAAACGTTCTGGAGGCGGAAGTATCTTTCCGGGGCAGAGTCATTCTGGGAGCGCTTGCATTATATGCCCTGACGCTCATCTTACATAAGGACGTGATCTACACGATCCGGAAAACCAAAAAGTATTTCGGAAAACCGAAGGAGGTTGCTCATCATGGCTGAATCTGAATTTAATGCTTCCGTTCGTGAACTGCTTTCCGGGCTGGACGGCTTCGTTTCCTCGAAATCCGTGACCGGTGAACCGGTCGTCGTCGGAGACACCGTGATCATTCCCTTCATGGACATGCAGCTCGGCGTCGGCGCCGGTGCATACGGCAGGAAAGGAAACGGTACCGCCGGGGCCGTGGGAGCGAAGATCACGCCGACCGCGGTGCTCGTCTTAAATCACGGTACTTCCAAGCTGATCAGCATCAAGGATCAGGACACGGCGCTCCGCGTGCTGGACATGGTGCCCGAAGTGATCGAGCGTCTGAAGGCCATCGTGAAGAAAGACGATCCCGCCGTGAAAGAGGAGATCGACAAGATCGTCGCCGAAGCGGAAAAAGAGTCGTGAGTCCGGCTTTCGTTCCGGGGTTATCTGCAATTCGAAAAAACAGTTACATTTTGCAAAGGTTTTCGAAATTATCGATGCATCTTGTGACTGTTTTTCGATTTTTCGATAAAAATACATTAAAAACACGTGTCGGAAGTCTTTACACGGGGCAGAATTTTTTTTAGAATGATCGAAAAATACAGTTGACATTTGGACGCGTTCATTGTACAATGAAGACACGAACAAATGTTCTATCCGGAGGTAAAAATGGATAATCAGGAAAAGTTAAAAGCATTGGAATCAGCCATCAGCCAGATCGAGAAAACCTACGGAAAAGGATCGATCATGAAGCTCGGAAGCGAGTCCTCGATGCATGTGGAAGCTGTTCCGTCCGGCTGCCTCAGCCTCGATGTGGCGCTCGGCGTCGGCGGAATTCCGAAGGGAAGAGTCATTGAGATCTACGGTCCGGAATCTTCAGGTAAGACGACGGTCGCGCTTCACATGGTCGCCGAAGTCCAGAAACGCGGCGGCATCGCCGGCTTCATCGACGCGGAGCATGCGCTCGATCCCGTCTATGCGAAGAACATCGGCGTGGACATCGATAATCTCTATATTTCTCAGCCGGACAGCGGTGAACAGGCTCTCGAGATCTGTGAGGCCATGGTCCGTTCCGGCGCGGTCGACATCGTGATCGTCGACTCCGTCGCGGCTCTCGTGCCGAGACAGGAGATCGAAGGCGACATGGGCGATGCGCACGTCGGTCTTCAGGCGCGGCTGATGTCCCAGGCGCTCCGGAAACTCACGGCGGCGATCAGCAAATCGAACTGCACCGTGCTGTTCATCAACCAGCTGCGTCAGAAAGTCGGCGTCATGTACGGAAATCCCGAGACCACGACCGGTGGCATTGCCCTGAAATTCTATGCCTCCGTCCGTCTGGACATCCGCAGGATCGAAGCGATCAAGCAGGGCGGTGAAGTGATCGGAAACCATACCAGAGTCAAAGTCGTGAAGAATAAGGTCGCTCCTCCGTTCAAGGAAGCCGAATTCGACATCCTGTTCGGAAAAGGCATCAGCCGCGCAGGAGACGTGCTCGATCTTGCATGTAATGCCGGGATCCTCTTAAAGAGCGGCGCATGGTTCTCTTACAAGGGCGAGAAGATCGGACAGGGCCGGGACAATGCGCGTCTCTATCTGGAGCAGCATCCGGAAGTGCTGGAAGAAGTCGAACAGCAGACCAGAGCGTTTTTCGGACTGCCGAACACTGCGCCGGCGCCTGCTGCCGATGAGGAGCCGGAGAAGCCTGTAAAGAAGGCGGCGAAGAAAGCAGAAGCGGACGTGGAGATCATTGACGGAGAGTGATTGTGAACGGATCGATCAGTGAAGAAGAGAAGAAGATCATCCTGAAAGCCAGAGAGAAAGCATTGAACCTGCTTTCCTATTCCGATAAGACGGAACATCTTCTTCGTGAGAAACTGAAGGAGGGAGAGTTCCCTCCTTCAGCCATTGATGACGCGATCGAATACGTCCGGTCGTTTCATTATTTGGATGATCTCAGGTATGCCGAAAACTTCATCCGGAGCCATTCCGATTCCAAAAGCATCTATGAAATGAGAGAAAAACTCCGGGAAAAAGGGGTTTCGAAGGAAAACATCGAAACGGCCTTTGCGGGGGCGGAGATCGACGAGCAGAAAACCGTCTGTCAGCTCTTCGTAAAGAAGTTCCGGTATAAGGTTTTCACTGACCCGAAGGTCTACGAGAAGGGCGTTCGTTACTTCTCCGGAAAAGGATTCGGCTATGAAGTCATTCGAAACGGGATCAGGGAAGCCATGGAAGCGATGAAGGCGGATCTTAACTCCTGAGTTTTCCTCCTTTTTTCTGCAGATCCGGGTGGAATGGAATTGCTTTTTACATTTGTCTGTGTTATTATATATATTATAAAGGGGCAGATGTGGCGGAATTGGCAGACGCGCTGGATTTAGGTTCCAGTGGGAGACCGTGCAGGTTCAAATCCTGTCATCTGCATGTGTACCCGAAAAATACTAAGATTATTTCCTTGACAAAGCAGAGAGTCTGTGATAAAATGCGTTGCGTTGGCGAATTCCAAGCGGAAGTGTCGGAACTGGCAGACGAGCAAGACTAAGGATCTTGTGATCATTGATCGTGTGGGTTCAAGTCCCATCTTCCGCATTTTCCCCAGCATGCAGATGTGGCGGAATTGGCATACGCGTATGATTCAGGTTCATATCCACGAACGTGGGTGCGGGTTCAAGTCCCGCCATCTGCATTTAAAAGGTCGAAGGAAACTTCGGCCTTTTTGTTTTTGAAACGGATCGAAGAGTAGCATCCCTGAGGTAAAAATGGCGAATTCCACCTCCGCGAAAACCGAAAAAGAATCGAAATCGCTCCGGAAGAAACTGCTTCTCAGGACGAAAGTGGATCTGCATTTTCTGATCGCTGTGATCCTGATCAACGTGATCGGCATGATCATGATCTACAGCGCCAGTTATTACTATGCCGTGACCACGTATCACAAAGCGCCGTCACACTTCTTCGTGAGCCAGTTGATTTTCGTCGCGATCGGCATCGTAGTCATGCTGCTCATTTCTTTCTTACGCCCGAACACGATTCGGGTAATGAAATGGCCGGCCCTGGGGCTTGCCTTCCTTCTCGTGATCGCGGTACGGATCCCCGGAGTCGGTCACAGTTCTCACGGTGCCTACCGGTGGATCAGTCTGCTCGGACTGACGCTTCAGGTCGCGGAGCCGATCAAACTCTGCCTGATCGTCGCTGTTGCCGGCATTCTCTCGAAGTTCCGTTCAAAGTGGAAATTCACTTCACCGGCGGTGCTCGTTCTGATCGGTTTGTTTTCGCTTGCCATCTACGGACTGACGAACAACCTCAGCACGGCGCTCATCGTCTTTCTGATGGTGTACTTCACCCTGCTGCTGACTTCGCGTCATATGAAGAATTACTGGTTCTTCCTCGGCGCAGTGGTGTTGCTTGCGGCGCTCATCGTCTTCGTCATCGTTGTTTTCGTTCCCGTGAGCCCGGAGGAGAACTTTCGAATCACCAGGATACGGGCATGGCTCGATCCCTCGAACGAGCTGTATGCCGCCAATCAGGCGTTCCAGGCGGTTCAGGCCCGTTATGCCATTGCCTCCGGCGGCTTTTTCGGAAAAGGACTCGGGCAGAGTCTTCTGAAGTTCAAATTACCGGAACCGCACAATGACTATATCCTGGCCATCGTATTTGAGGAGCTCGGGATCTTCGGCGTGATCATCCTGACGTATCTTTTCGTCTATCTGCTATACAAGATCTTCCGTGTATTCCAGAATGCGAAGGAACCGTTTTCCAGATACATGGTACTCGGCGTTTTCTTCCATCTGTCAATACAAATCATCATGAATTATGCGGTCACGCTCGGCATTTTCCCGACTATGGGCGTTACCTTGCCGTTCATCAGCGCCGGCGGTTCGTCCGCGCTGTTTACGCTGGCGGAACTCGGACTCGTTATGTCAGTTGCGAGACAGAATGAGGAAGACAAGCTTTATAAGGACGCGCGCTCTGAGATCGAAGCCGATGATCCGTATTACAAGATGCTGATCGATGAGGACAAGGAAAAACGTTTGAAGAGGCGCGGCAGGTCTGAATCAAAGGAGTAAGGAATGGACAAAAGCCAGTCATATTGGGAAAAGGAACTTGAGGCACTGAAGAGCCTTTCGGACGACGAAGTGACGGCTCTGGTGAATGCCGTGAAGGATCATGACGTTTCGGCCAGAGAATCACTGCTGAACGGTCTTCAGAAGCGCGTTTATGAAGCGGCGGCCGGTTATGAAACGGAGAAGATCCCGAGGATGGATCTGTTTCAGGAAGGGAACGTTGCTCTCGTTGGTTTCCTGGACTCCTATCAGGGAGATGCCGAAGACTTCCTTGCCGGAGCCATGGCAAGCGTCCGCGCTTCGATGCAGCGTTTCGCTTCCATGGAAGAGGTCAGCATTGCGACAGGAGAGGCGTTAAAGACCAAATTAAACGTGATCGACGAGATCACGGTACGGATCGCGGAACAAACCGGTCGTGAACCGACGGCGAAGGAGATCGCGGATCTCTTAAATACGGACGAAGAAGAAATCAAGTATTTGCTCGGTATCGCGCTGAACGCGATCCGGGAACCTTGACGGATGGAACATGTAACGTTCCGGTTGGGAGGAATGAGATGAGGATTCGTGTTGCGGTCGACGCCATGGGCGGAGACTATATGCCGGACTGCAATGTGGACGGTGCGCTGAAAGCGATTTCAGAAACGGAAGACGTCGAAGTGACGCTGGTCGGAAAAGAGGAGCAGATCCTGCCGCTTCTTGAAGGAAAAGAGTATCCGAAGGACCGCCTGAAGATCTTGAATGCTTCCGAGACGATCCTGACAGGGGAATCGCCCGTTTCGGCGATCCAGAGAAAGAAGGATTCGTCCATGGTCGTCGGTCTGAAACTGCTTTCCGACGGACAGGCGGATGCATTCATTTCCGCCGGGTCCACCGGAGCATTGCTCGTCGGCGGGCAGACCATTGCCGGCCGGATCCCGGGGATCAAGCGTTCTCCTCTGGCCGTGCTGCTTCCTACGACGAAGGGTACTTCCGTCATACTGGATGCAGGTGCGAACGTCGACGCCAAGCCTGAGAACCTGGTCCAGTTCGCCGTCATGGGATCCTTGTATGCCAAGGAAGTCCTGAAGATCGAGGATCCTTCCGTCGGTCTCGTGAACATCGGAACGGAAGAGGAAAAGGGCAATGAGCTCACGAGGACGACGTTCCCGCTGCTGAAAGAGTGCCCGGACATCCGTTTCATCGGAAACGCCGAGGCGAGAGACATTCCTTTCGGAGCCGCCGACGTCTACGTTTGCGAAGCGTTTACGGGGAACGTCGTTTTGAAAATGTACGAGGGCGTTGCGAAGGCGCTGCTTTCACAGATCAAGGAGACGCTGATGTCGTCGCTTCGCGGAAAAATCGGCGGCGCGATCATCAAACCTTCTCTTTCGGGCCTGAAGAAACGCTTTGATTCCTCGGAAAACGGCGGAGCGCCGATGCTCGGACTAAAGGGGCTCGTGATCAAGGCACACGGAAATTCCACGGCCGATCAGATCCGGAACGCGATACTGCAATGCATCGACTTCACCCGGTCTGACATGAAGACAAAAATCACGGAGAAACTCGGAAGATGACGGGACTGGAAAAGAAAATCGGTTACGCATTCAAGGATCCTTCGCTTCTTGAGACGGCATTGACGCACAGTTCTTACGTGAACGAGCACGGACTTAGGAAACAGGACTGTAACGAGCGCATGGAGTTCTTCGGCGACGCAATACTGGAAGAGTTTTCGAGCGCCTATCTGTACCGGGAATATCCTTTGATGATGGAAGGCGAGCTCAGCAAAATGAGAGCGTCGCTGGTTTGCGAAAAGTCTCTCGCCGAAGCCGCGCGGACGCTCGAACTCGGGAAGATCCTGAAACTCGGAAGAGGGATGGAACTGGGCGGCGGCAGAGAGTATGATTCATTGCTTTCCGACGCGTTTGAATCGCTTCTCGCGGCGCTGGTGCTGGACGGAGGGCGTGAGGTCGCAAAGGAACTCGTTCATACGCTCGTAATGAAGCGTGAACCGGATGCAGCCTTGTCTGATCCTAAGACGGCCCTCCAGGAACTCGTTCAGCAGAAAGGCGGTTCGGTTGAATACGTTCTCGTCGAAGAAAGCGGTCCGGAACATGACAAGCATTACCGGTATCAGGTGAAGATCCGGGATAAAGCCTATGCCATCGGTGAGGGCCGGTCCAAGAAGGCGGCGCAGATGCAGGCGGCAGAAAAAACCATCAACATGATAAAGGAATCGAGATGTATTTAAAATCCATTGAGGTGCAGGGATTTAAGTCCTTCGCGCAGAGAATCAAATTTGAATTTCATAACGGCATCACCGGCATCGTCGGTCCGAACGGATCGGGAAAGAGCAACGTCGCAGATGCCGTTAGGTGGGTGTTCGGGGAACAGAGTGCGAAACAGCTCCGTTCGTCGAACATGCAGGACGTGATCTTCGCCGGCACGCAGATTCGAAAACCCCAGAGTTTCGCGGAAGTCTCGATCACGTTGTCGAACGAGGACCGGACGCTTCAGATGGACTCGGATGAAGTGACCGTTACCCGAAAAGTGTACCGAATGGGAGAAAGCGAGTATCGCCTGAACGGGAATCTGTGCCGTCTGAAGGACATCAATGAACTCTTCTACGATACCGGCATCGGAAAAGAAGGTTATTCGATCATCGGGCAGGGGCAGGTCGATAAGATCCTCAGCGCAAAACCGGAGGAGCGCAGGGAACTTTTCGATGAGGCCTGCGGGATCGTCAAATTCAAGAAACGTAAGAACGAAGCGCAGAAGAAACTCGAAAACGAGCGGCAGAGCATGGTCCGTCTCACGGACATTCTCGGAGAACTGGAGCGCCAGGTCGGACCGCTGAAAAAACAGTCCGAAACCGCGAAAGAGTATCTGAAACTCAGAGAAGAGCTGAAGAATTACGACATCAATGCCTTCCTCATTGATTCCAAATCTTATCAGAATACGCTGATCAAGGTGGCGGAAAGCCTCGGAATCGCAAACGCGGAACTGGAAAAGAACCAGGCCGCTGCCGAATCTCTGAAGCAGGAATACAAGGACGTTGAATCCGAGATCGAAGATCTGGAAGCGAAACTCGAAGACGTACGTTCGAAACTTTCTGAACGCGAGGCGGAACGGGCGGAGTGCGAGAGCGAACTCAAACTCGCCGAAGAAAAGATCCGTTCCGAAAACGCTGCCATCGACCGCTATGAGACCCGGATCCGGGAAATCGATGCGGAACGGGAAAACCGTGAGACGATGATCGGCGACGCGAAAGAAGAGGAAACTTCGCTGCTAGCCCTATTAAAGGATCTTGCCGGCGAAGAAGAAAAACTCGCGCAGCAGATCGCCGAGAAGGAAACGGAGATCTCGCTGTATGAAAAGAGCATAGAGGAAAGTACCGGTGAAGTCATCGGACTACTGCATCAGAAGACGGAAGTCACGTCTGACCTTGCGGAACTGGAAACGCTTCTTTCACAGAACAAGCTCCGTCTCGGTGAATACGAAACGAAGCAGGAAGCTCTGCTTCAGAGGAAAGCGGAACTTGACGCGGAGATGGCCGATCTTCAGAAGACCTGCGAAACGCTGATGGATGCGCTCGAAAAACTGAATGCGGAGTATACTGAGGCGGAAGACGCATTGACGGAGGCGGAAAAGAATTACCGCGATGCGGACTACACGCTGAGCGAACTCAAGCAGAAGGTCCAGATCGATTCCGGACGTCTTGAATCCGTGAAATCGATGCAGGAACGATACGAAGGTTTCCAGCCGGCTGTCCGTAGCGTCATGGAAGCGAAAAAGCGCATTTCGGGAATCGAAGGCACCGTGGCGGATCTCGTTTCCGTTCAGGAAAAATACCGTACGCTGATCGAGACCGCGCTCGGCGGGAATTATCAGAACGTGATCGTCGACACCGAGGAGACGGCGAAAAAACTGGTCACCTATCTGAAAGAGAACCGGTTCGGCCGTGCGACGTTCCTTCCGTTAGATGCGATCCGTCCTTCCGGCGGGATCCAGGATCCGAAGATCCTGAATGAAACCGGTGTCATCGGTACGGCGGACAAACTGGTCGGGACGGACAAACGGTATCTTCCCGCGGTACGGTATCTCCTGGAACGGTTCCTGGCAGTGGATACCATGGAGAATGCCCTGCAGATCGCCCGGAAGTACCGCTATACGGTACGCATCGTGACACTCGGCGGCGAGTTCCTGAACGTCGGCGGATCCATCACCGGCGGCTCGTTCAAATCCAGCGTCAGCATTCTCGGCCGGAACGATGAGATCGTGAAACTGGAAAACGAGATCGCCGAAAGCCGCAGGATGATCGACACACTGGAGCGGAATCTGAACCGCTTCCGGCAGGTGAAGGAGACTGCGTCCTTCGATTGCGAGGATCTGGAAGAGGAGATCAAGGAGAAAACCCTTTCTCTTGCGGAATCCAAGGCGAAATACGATTCATTGAAGAGGGAATATCAGCTGCTGGAGGCGGAACTTCGCGACACCGAAGAACGTTCGGCCGAAGTCCGCTTAAGTTCCGCCGAGGCGGAAGGAAAGCGCGATGCCATCGTGAAAACGAAGGAGAAGATCGAGAAGATCAGCAGCGATTCTTCCGATTCCGCCGACGAAACGAAAGCATTGCTGAAAGCGGCTGAAGGAGAACATTCTGAATTGGAAGCCGGGGCAGAAGCGCTCAGGATGAAGCAGTCGAACGCCGAACAGCGTCTGACTTTCCTTTCGGAATCCAAAACGACGCGTGAAACCGAAAAGGAAAAACTTGCGGAAGAGCGGAGAACCTTGACGGAAGAGATCGAAGAGGCGAAAGCGAACATCGAAGGACACAAAGAGACCATAGAGGACTACCGCCTCCGGATCGAGGAAGCAAAAGGCAGTGACACAGGACTCCGTTCGACGCTGGCGATCCTGACCGGCGAGCGGGAGAGTCTGTCGAAGTCTCAGAAACGGTTCTTTGACGAACGCGACCGTCTTTCGGAAACGATCAACGATCTGAACCGCGAGATCGTCCGTCTCGAAGCGAACCAGGAAAAGACTGAGGAAAAGCTGGCGTCTCTGACGGAATACCTTTGGACCGAGTATGAACTGCTTCCTTCCGAAGCCGAAGTTTATGCGAACGGGATGTTCGAGGATGAGAAACCGTCGGAGATCCGCAGACATGCGAATGAACTGAAGACGGCGATCCGGAATCTCGGACCGGTCAACGTGAATTCGATCGAAGAGTACAAAGAAGTCTCCGAGCGGTACGAGTTCCTGAGCGGACAGTATGAGGACCTGAAAAAGGCGGAAGAGAGCCTCGTCGGCATCATCAATGATCTGGACAACGGAATGCGGAAGCAGTTCCTTTCTGAATTCGATGCGATCCAGAAGGAATTCAACGTAGTATTTCAGGATCTTTTCGGAGGCGGCACGGGTACGATCCGGTTGAATCCGGATGCGGACGTCATCGATTCGGACATCTCCATCATCTCCGAACCGCCGGGAAAGAAACTGCAGAATATGATGCAGCTTTCGGGAGGAGAGAAGGCGCTGACGGCCATTGCCCTCATTTTCGCGATTCAGAACCTGAAACCTTCGCCGTTCTGTCTTCTTGACGAGATAGAGGCGGCCCTGGATGACACGAACGTCGTCCGTTTTACGAATTATCTGAAGAAACTGTCCGAGCGTACGCAGTATATCGTGATCACGCACAGACGCGGCACGATGGTCGCGACGGACCGTCTCTACGGCATCACGATGCAGGAGAAGGGCGTTTCCACCCTCGTCAGCGTCAACCTTGTGGAACAGGATCTGGATGCATGATGAAAAAGAAAGAAAAAACAGGATTTTTTAAGAAACTGGTCAACGGCCTTTCCAAGACGAGGAAATCGATCGTATCGAATCTCGGCAGCCTTTTCATGGGCGTTACGACGGTAGACGAGGCCTTTTTTGAAGAACTTGAGGAGATCCTGGTCATGGCTGACCTCGGGATCGGTACGACCGAGGAGATCATTGACCGTCTTCGTGAAAAGGCGGAGGCTTCGCGACTTCTGAATCCGGATGACGTACAGGAAGAGATCGTCAATGTGCTTCGCGAAAAAATGCAGGTTCCGGAAGATGCCTATGCATTTGAAGCGGGACCTTCCGTGCTCTTTGTGACCGGCGTGAACGGCGTCGGGAAAACGACGAGCATCGGAAAACTTGCGGCCTTGTATCAGCGGCAGGGAAAAAAAGTGCTTCTTGCTGCCTGTGATACGTTCCGCGCCGCTGCGAAGGACCAGCTGGCGGTCTGGAGCGAACGTGCCGGTGTACCGATGATCGCGCACGAAGAGGGAGCGGATCCGTCCGCAGTGCTTTTTGATGCCCTGCATGCAGCGAAAAGCCGGAACGTCGATCTGCTGATCGCCGATACCGCCGGACGGCTTCACAACCGGAAAAACCTGATGGAAGAGCTGAAAAAAATGGATCGCGTGATCTCGCGGGAATACCCGGAAGCAAAACGTGAAAACCTGCTCGTTCTCGACGCGACGACCGGTCAGAACGCCATCAGCCAGGCCAGGGAATTTGCTTCCGTCACGGACGTCACGGGCATCATTCTGACCAAGATGGACGGAACGGCCAAAGGCGGCATTGCCATTGCCATTCAGGAAGAACTTCACATTCCGGTGAAATTCATCGGCGTCGGAGAGCGGATTGACGATCTCGAGCGGTTTGATGCGGAAGAATTCGTGGATGCGCTGTTTGCAAAGGATAATTGATTCATCATGGAACTGCAGTTGTTGACGACGGTTTTTCCGAAGCTTTCACCGAATTTCGGATATGCGTCGTATTTCCCTTTTATAAAGATCAAAGGACTCCGCTATTCCAGGGACAGAAAACGGCTTCTCGTCTCTGCGGTGTTTTCGCGTCTCATTCCGGTCAGGATCGAGCGCGCGATCGAGGAAGAACTCACGAACGTTTATTTTCCGGACCGTTCCGTCCGCGTCGCCTTTTTGACGGAATACGAGCTTTCGGACGCGTATCAGCCGAAACATCTCATTGAAGAATTCAAGGACGAGCTTTCCGAAATGATCGCTGACGGTTCTCCTGCGACGCTTCGCATTCTGAAGGCCGGCGAATGGACCGCGGAATCTGATGACGGCGTAAAGATCCGCGTCGATGAGTCCCTTCTTTCGTCTTCCAGAAAGGATGAATGGGCCGAAAAATTGTCCTCCGTTTTCTTGAACCGGTTTCATTATTCTCTTTCCGTTCACATAGAGGAAAGAAAAGCGAAACGGAAGATCCATGCGGACGAGTCGGAATTCTTTATGGCAATGAATCAGCCGGCAAAGGAAACCGTTCCGGACACTCCCGCTTCAGAAAGCATTCCGGCATCTGTGGAAGAGAAGAGCGCCCTGCCTGAATCAGAAACCGTTCAAAAGACGGTTCCTGAGACTTCCTCGTTGAGAAAAGGCACGGGAAAAAGCGGAAAGGTAAAGAAGACGCCGGAAAACAAGGGACGCGAGGACTATATGCTTTACGGCCGTCCGTTCAGGGACGAGACCGTGCCGATTTCTTCTATCCTGCCGGAAGAAGAGGGCTCTGTCTCGATCCGCGGCAGAGTCTGCAATCTGAACGTACTTCCGCTGAAAAAGAAGCCGAAGACCATCGTTTCCTTTGCCGTGACCGACTATACGGACTCCATCACGGTCAAACTGTTTGCCGACAATGAAGAAGTCGACGGCTTGCTGAAACAGCTGACCGAAGGCTGTTTCGTCCGTCTGAAGGGCCGTGCCGGCTTTGACACTTTTGAAAAAGAAAGCGCGGTCGTCAGCGTTTACGGCATGGAACTCATTCCCGCTTTTTATGACGAATCGAGAGAAGACCGCGCAGAAGTCAAGCGGGTGGAACTGCATTGCCATACGAACATGTCTGAGAGCGACGCCGTTTCGCCGGCTGCGGAGATCGTGCATCAGGCGGCTTCCTGGGGCCATTCCGCGATCGCCGTCACCGACCACGGCGTCATCTACGCATTTCCCGAGGCCATGCACGCCGCGGAAAAATGGAATGGTGAACAGAAAGAAAAGAAGACCCAAAAACCGCCGTTTAAAGTCATTTACGGAATGGAAGGATATTTGGTCGACGATACGCTGGAAGCGGTCGTAAACCCTGAAAATCGAGCGCTGAGCGATACGTTCGTCGTGTTTGACTTAGAAACCACCGGTTTGTCACCCGTGGATTGCCGGATCATCGAGATCGGCGCGGTCAAAGTCGAAAACGGGGTGATCACGGACCGGTTCGGTTCGTTCGTGAATCCCGGCGTTCCGATCCCGCTCCGGATCGAAATGGAAACGCATATTTCCGACGAGATGGTCAAAGACGCCCCGCCGATTTCAGAAGTGCTTCCGAGGTTTATGGAATTCATCGGAGACGCGGCGCTCGTGGCGCACAATGCGACGTTCGACGTCAGCTTTTTAAGGGAAAACCTGAAGAAGCTCGGCGCGCTGCCGTCGAAACCGTTTACCTATCTCGACACGCTCGGGATCGCGAGATCGCTTCTGCCGAAACTGTCGAACTACCGGCTGGATACCATTGCGAAGGAACTGAATATCGTTCTGAACGATCATCACCGGGCAGTGAACGATGCGGAATGCACCGCCGAGATCTTCATTGCCTTCATCAACCGGCTGAACAGAAAGGGCTGGAAGACGCTGGAGGAAGTGCGTCTCGCCACGCGGCTTACCAAGGAAGCCAAGCGCAAACTCCATTCAAGTCACGTGATCATCCTCGTCAAAAACGAGACCGGCCGTGTAAATCTGTACCGCCTCGTTACCGAGTCGTCGCTGACCTATTTTAACAAGCGGCCGCTGATCCCGAAGACGTTATTGAACGAATACCGGGAGGGTCTGATCGTCGGAAGTGCCTGTTCCATGGGGGAACTCTATAATGCCGTCATGGAAGGCGCGACTGAAGAAGAATTGGCCAGGATCGTCAGTTTTTACGATTATCTCGAGGTACAGCCGATTGAGAATGACTCGTATTTGCTCCGTGATCCGAAAAACGATCTCGTCACAGAGCAGGATCTCATCGACATCAGCCGGAAGATCGTGTCGCTCGGCGATCAGTTTAAGAAGCCGGTCGTCGCGACGTCTGACGTTCATTTTCTGCATCCCGGTGATGCGTTGTACCGCGAGATGCTCCAGTTCGGCAAGGGCTTTCCCGACGCCGAAAACCAGCCGCCCCTGTATCTTCGAACGACGGAAGAAATGCTTGCGGCGTTTGAATTCCTCGGTTCCGACAAGGCATACGAGATCGTCGTCACGAACACGAACCGGATCGCGGATGAGATCGAGGTGATCTCGCCGATCTACACGAAGAACGGTAAAGTGGTCAAGTGTCCGCCGGTCATCGAGAATTCCGACGAGGCCCTGCGGACCGCCTGCTACAAACGGGCGCATGAAATATACGGAGATCCGCTGCCTAAAATCGTGGAAGAGCGTCTCGAGAAGGAATTGTCTTCCATCATAGGAAACGGATATGCGGTCATGTACATGATTGCGGAAAAACTGGTTTCCAAATCGGTTTCCGACGGTTATCTCGTCGGATCCAGGGGGTCCGTCGGATCCTCGTTCGCCGCTACGATGTCGGGGATCACGGAAGTCAATCCGCTGAAACCGCACTACGTCTGTCCGAAGTGCAGGTATTCCGATTTTGATTCGGAAATCGTCCGGAAATACGAGAAGTATGCGGGTTGTGACCTGCCGGACCGCGAGTGTCCGGTGTGCGGAACGAAGCTGAAGAAAGACGGCTTCAACATCCCGTTTGAGACGTTCCTCGGATTTAAGGGCGACAAGGAACCGGACATCGATCTGAACTTTTCCGGCGAGTACCAGTCCAAGGCGCACGCGTACACGGAAGTCATTTTCGGAAAGGGGCAGACGTTCCGTGCAGGCACCTACGGCGGCATTGCCGAAAAGACGGCGTTCGGTTACGTCAAGCATTATTACGATGAACACGGTGAGAAAAAGAGAAAGTGCGAGATCGAACGGCTGGCGAAGAAACTGGAAGGCATCCGGCGGACCTCCGGGCAGCATCCTGGCGGCATCGTCGTGCTGCCGATCGGCGTCGACATCAATACGATCACTCCGATCCAGCATCCCGCCAATGACATGAATACGCCGATCATCACGACGCATTTCGAGTATCACGCCATTGACGGAAACCTTTTGAAACTGGACATTCTGGGACACGATGATCCGACGATGATCCGGATGCTTCAGGAACTGACCGGGGTCGATCCGAGAACGTTCCCGCTTGATTCTAAGGAAGTCATGAGCCTGTTTGAATCGACCGAAGCGCTCGGCATCACTCCGGAAGACATCCGCGGATGCAAAATCGGTGCGCTCGGCATACCGGAATTCGGTACGGACTTCGCCATGGGCATGGTCATTGCCTGCAAACCGAAGCGGCTGACCGACCTCGTCCGGATCACGGGCATGGCCCACGGAACCGACGTCTGGTCGAACAATAACCAGATCCTCTTCGAGGAAGGGACCGTTACGCTCGAAACGGCCATCTGCTGCCGGGACGACATCATGGAATACCTCATTTCCATGGGGCTGGAAAGCTCGCTTGCCTTTGAGATCATGGAAAAGGTCCGGAAGGGCAAAGGGCTGAAGCCGGAGTGGGAAGAGGAAATGTGCTCTCACGGAGTCCCGGACTGGTACATCTGGTCGTGCAACAAGATCAAATACATGTTCCCGAAGGCGCATGCGGCCGCGTACGTCATGATGGCATGGCGGATCGCGTACTGCAAGGTGTTTTATCCCCTGGAGTATTATTGCAGCTATTATTCGGTACGTGCGGACGGATTCAATTACGAGAAAATGTGTCTCGGTGAGGACCGGCTCATCACGTATATGGAGCAGTTCGAACGCATTCCGAAACCTTCCGACAAAGAGAAACTGGAATTCAGGGACATGCGGATCGTGCAGGAAATGTATGCGAGAGGGTTTGCCTTCGTCCCGATCGATCTTGAAACCGTGAAGGCGACGGAATTCCAGATCACTGAGGACCGGAAGATCATGCCTTCCCTGACGTCGATCGCCGACCTCGGAGAGAGCGCTGCGGACAGCATCGTGGAGGCCGTGCACGACGGGCTCGGGCCGTTTACTTCCGAGAGCAATTTCCGGACCAGAGCCCACGTCAGTCAGTCCATCGTGGACCGGCTGAAAGCGCTCGGCATTTTGTCCGGACTGCCGTCAGACGACCAGTTTTCCCTGTTTGATCAGCTCGGTGTCTGATTTTTGAAAAAAAGTTGACATATTTTGTTAACATATGTAAAATATATTTTATAATGTAGATTCCAGAAGGAGCGGATATGGTATCGTTTGTGGTTCCCTGTTATAACGAAGAAGGGAACGTCCGTCTGATATACGAAGAAATCCACCGGGTATTCGATGCCCGGCAGATCCCTGTCGAGATCGTCATGGTGAATGACGGCTCCAAGGACGGCACCGGCAAGGCGCTTCGCGAGCTGAAACAGGAAAAGGATGACGACGGACTTATTGTCGTTCAATTTTCCCGGAATTTCGGAAAAGAAGCGGCCATGTATTCCGGACTGAAACATACGAATGGAGAGTACGTCTGCATCATTGACGCGGATCTTCAGGAACGTCCCGAAGTCGCTCTTGAGATGTACGATCTTCTTGCGGAAACACCGGAACTCGACGTGGTCGCCGCCTACCAGGACAAGCGTAAGGAGAGCAAGGTGCTTTCGTTCTTCAAGCGCGCATTTTACCGGATCATCAACCGCCTGTGCGAGATCGATTTCCATGCCGGCGCCAGTGATTTCCGCATGTTCCGGAGATCCGTCGCGAATGCGATCCTCTCGATCAGCGAATATCACCGGTTCTCGAAAGGCATTTTCTCGTTCGTCGGTTTTGAAACGAAGTATATTCCCTACGAAGTGGCGAAACGCGCTTCGGGATCGTCCAAATGGTCGTTCGGAAAACTGTTCCGGTATGCGATCGACGGCATCATCGGTTATTCCACGGTGCCGTTAAAAATCTCCACGATCCTCGGCCTCCTGATCTCGTTTACCGCTTTCGTGTATATGATCGTGCTCCTCGTCAAGACGCTCGCATTCGGCAGAGACGTGCCGGGATATGCGACGATCGTCGGACTGATCCTCTTACTCGGCGGGATCCAGCTTCTCATGCTCGGGATCATCGGTGAATACCTCGCCAAGGCCTACATCCAGGGAAAGAACAGACCGGTCTACATTG
>JAEEGL015885084.1_pt1 | contig 81813 bp, 56 predicted proteins | sample 9134231 | NCBI WGS metagenome assembly JAEEGL01 (sample SAMN16246548, study PRJNA631951) | gut metagenome | biome: gut microbiome; feature: rumen; material: fiber-attached | host: Bos | place: Iran: Karaj | collected 2018-10 | reverse complement strand
GTTTAGGGTCACCTGTCGGAGGCGTAGGCTGGTAGTCTTTCATCAAGCCGCTGCCTATCATGATGGTCTTATGGAGCCTACCGTCGTAATAGTAGGAAAGGCGAACGTTTCTTCCCAACGCTTCCATCTCGCTCACGAGACTGTCAATCTTCGGATGGCCTTGCAGTCGCTGCTGTATGGTTCCCTGAGCCGATGCGCAGAGGGAGACGATGGTGGCACAAAGTGCAAATACTGTTCTTTTCATATCTTGCTTGTCTTTTGGGTTTCTGATGGTTAATATGCGTCGTCATTAATGGCTATTTCCACTTGTTGGGTCATGCTGTTGCCCCGTTCTCTGATTTCCCTTGTCATCTTCAGGTAGTCGTCTTGCAGGCTGCCGCTCATCTGCTGCATCATCTGCATGGCCATGCGCTGCTCTTCCTCGGCGAAGGCCTGTTCCGCAAGTTCTGCCGCGTCGATGACTTCAGGCTCCGCGATGGCTTCCGCCTGTTTTTCCCGTTTTGCCATATAGTGCTTGGGCGGGCGAGCCATCTGCAGCATCTCTTTCACCACTTTCACCGAGTCGACCGTTTCCGTACTTGTTTGCGGCACAGCCTTGACCGTGTCTGCCTGCACCACGAGGCCGGGGGTGTCGCGCTGTTGACCGATGGGTTTGACACCTATATATAATAGCACAGCAATGGCGGCAGCGGCCCCGATGGCCGGGTAGAGCCACAGTCGGCGGTGTTTGGGCTGCAGGTCCTGCTGACCGATGCGCTGCATCACGCTGTCGCAGAAATCGGCCGACGGCTGGGGCTTCTGCCGTCGGGCTTCCCGCCGGCGCAGGGCTTCGCGTAAATCCTTGTCGTTACGTTCGTTCATTGTTCGTTCTCCTTCATCATTAGTAATAGTTTCTTGCGTATGCGGTGGAGCCTTGTGGCCAGCAGGCCGGGCTCCGCGTCCATGATATAGGCGATGTCGCGCAGCGGACGGTCGTCGTAATAGTAGAGGTGGAGCAGCAGCTGCTCGTCGGCCGGCAGCCGGTCGATGGCGGCATCCAGCTGTTGTATGCGCTCCTCGCGGTCGGTGCTGAGGTCATCGTCGGTCGTGGGTTCGCTGCGATAATATCGCAGCATACGGGACAGGGGCAGGTCGTCGATGCTCAGCCATTGCAGCCGCTGTCGCTTCAGGTGGTTCAGCGCCGTGTGGTAGGCGATGCGGAGCACCCACGTGAGCCACGACGAGCGCCCGTCGAACTGCCCCAAGGAGCGGAATGCACGGATAAAGGCATCCTGCGCCAGCTCTTCGGCATCGCCCGCGTCGCTGACCATGCGGCTGACGAAACTGAGCACCTGCGCCGAGTAGGTCCTGACGAAGTAGCTGTACTCGTCGCTCCTGCCGTCGAGTATCCGTCTGATGCGCTGCCGCTCTTCCGTGTCGTGATTCTTGCTCATTCCATCTATATAGACAGCCCACCCGCGATAATATTACACGGGTGGGCGTTAAAGAATGTTATTTAAGGGCAACAATATAGCAGTTGACCCAGGAATTACTTTTCTGCATGCCGCCGGAGAGCAAGCCGGATGGCACTCCCCTCCCTTCAAGGGGAGGGGTAGGGGTGGGGTCTGTAACTTTTTTCGCCGAGAAGAACAAACGATAAGAGATTCGTTGAGGATATTAGAGACCCCACCCCTGCCCCTCCCCTTGAGGGGAGGGGAGTGGCTACCGCCGGAGAAGAATTCCTGGGTCAACTGCTATATCATTGCCTATTTAAGAGGAGATGTGGAGGTAAAGGAGTAAAGGAGATGTGGAGGTAAAGGAGTAGGAAAGCCCTCCGGCTCAGTGAGCCAGGAGGAACTTGCAGGTTGTGCGGTGGCCATGGCTGTCGGCCACGGTGGCCATGTAGGTGCCCGGATGCAGGTGGTTGACGGCTATCTGCGCATAGCCTGCAGCCAGGGTCGCTGTGAGGCTGGCGACGTGCTGTCCGGCCATGTTGACGATGCTTACGCGGACGTCGTCTTCGTTGTCGGCGCGTACTACGATGCTGCCTGCCACATAGCGGGCGGTGAGGTCGCTGGTGGTGGCGAGGTCATGGATGGCGTCGATGACATGCTGTGTGACGGGAACGGAATAGCTGGACCTGATGTTGGTCTTCGCAATGGTGGGCACGTTCATCGTGACCAGCTGCGCTGCACCGTCGGGATAGCGTCCGATGGTCTCGTCGGCTTTCATTTCGTTGTAGGTGACATGGTCGGTCCACGACTCGTCGGCAGCAGTGAGGAGCACGTCGCCGCCCTCGGCAGCGAGCTTGAAGGAGGCATGCAGCTCGGAGAGGGGGTCGAGCTTGTCGCACCATACTACGAGGTAGCCGTGGGCGGGGATGACGGTGGCGGCATTGGTGTCGCCCCTGGTAATCTGGTATTTCAACGGCTTCTTCACGTTGTCGCTGAGGTACATGCCTTCCACGTCGACGGGCTTGTCGGTGGTGTTGTAGAGCTCTACCCAGTCGTTGCGCTTGAAGTACTCGTTGACGTGGATGCCGTTGGCGGCGCTCACCTCGTTGATGCGTACGGGGGTGATGCCCTCTGCCTGGCGCTCTTCGTCGGAGAGCTTGGCGAACATGGCCGTCAGTGCTACGCTGTTGCCCTTCGGCAGGTCGATGACGGCATCGGTGGAGTGGATGGCGGAGCCCATCTTCCATCCCACGAAGCGGTAGCCGGCGGGAGCCTTGGCCTCCAGCCGGACGGGCGGGAAGAGCTGTCCGTCGAAGTCGGCGTAGGGCACGTCGATGCCGTTGATGTAGAGGTGTGCCCCCTCGGTTTTGGTAGTGAGGCTGACGTTCTGCCGGTTGGTGCTGCTGAGCTTCACGGGGGCGAACCTCTTCATGTAGTTGGTCATGGTGGCACTGCGGCCCTTCAGCTTGCTCTTGATGGTGCTGGCGGCGCGGTCGGGGTCGTGTCCGTCGTTGATGCCCTGCTGCTTCATGAGGCGGGTCATGGGCTGCACGGCAGCCAGCAGCTCGTCGACGATGTCGCCGGCCCTTGCTGGCTCGAAGACGCTGCCGCCGACGATGCAGAAGGTGTCGATGTACTTGCGGCGGTAGCCGTCGTGGCTGAGCAGGTTGAGCAGCAGGCGCACCACCTCGCGGTTCAGGTTGTTTTCGCCGCTGACGGTGGTGGCGTTCTCAAACTCCAGGAAATAGCTGAAGGGGTCGTCGTTGTGCTTGTTGAAGTTGCGCAGGGCGAAGGCGTAGTCGAGGTCGAAGCTGATGAAGCGGTAGCGCCCGTCGTGGCGGCTGCGGTAGGCCTTCATGTTGTTGTTGGGCCAGTCGTCGTTGTCGAGGAACATGGTGACGGCCATGTAGTTGGTGAACTCGTCGATGTCGAGCAGGGTGACCAGCTCGTCGTAGGCTCCTTCCTCGTTGATGTGTCGGCCCAGCTCGAAGATGCGGTTGATCACGCTGTCGTTGCCGTTTTTCATCACCATGTTCTCGAAGGCGTCGAGTTCCTCGTCGTCGTAGCCGAAGTTGGCGTAGGCGAAGCTGTCGTTGTTGGGCTCGCGGAGGTTGAGCACGCCGCGCAGCTCGCCGTTGACATATTCTATGACGGGTACGTATGACTGTACGTCGAGGTCGATGCCCGAGCGCTGGATGATGGTCTCGAGGGCGGGATCCATGAACCGCGCGTTATGCACCCACACGTCGTTGCCGCCATTGCGCAGGAGAAGGGTCTTGCTGCGGATGTAGGGCTTCTGGGGGAAGAAGGAGTAGTCGTAGCGGTTCTGCCCGTCGAAAATCTTGTTTGCCTTCAGCTTGAAGGAGCGGTAGCGCTGCTGACGGGTCCATCCGCCGGAGACCTTGATGTTCACGTCCTGATTGTAGAGCATCTCCCCCTCGGGAGTGAGATAGCTGAGGTTCACCGGCCGGTCCCATGGCTGGTTGTAGTTGCGGGGCCAGTCCTGTCCGTTGCCGGTCTTGCCGTTGGTGCCGTCGCCGTCGCAGTCGATGCCTGTCTTCGGGTCGGTGAAGTATTTCTTGTCGCCCACGATGCTGACGACGGGGATGGTGTACTGGTTGGTGGTCTTGATGTAGCTGCGGGTGACGGGCACGCTGGGCAGGTAGCCGTCCTGGTAGAGGCGGAGCGTGAGGCTGGTGGTCTTGGCGATGGTGAACTGTCCGTCGAGGCTTTGCTGGCTGGGGTCGGTCAGCTGTCCGTCGCCGGTGTACAGCTCCCAGGAGATGTCGTCGAAGTAGAAGTTGTTCTCCTGCCTGTCGCCGTTGAGGTTGAAGGCGATGGTCTGCATATCCTCGACGGTCTCCTGGCCTCCCCACCACCAGCCGCCGCCTTGCTTGCCCACCTGGTCGTCGGTGATGGTGCCCTCATAGAAGATCTCCTGCCAGTCGGTGGTGACGTAGTAGCTGCCGTCGAGTATCGACCAGTAGATATAATTGCCGGGCGTGGTGTGTGACTGTGCCGAGATGGTGCTGGGCTTGTCGGCACGTACCTTCATGCGGAAGCGGTATTTCTCGCCGGAGCGCCAGATGTGGTCGGGGGTGTAGACGAAGAACTGTGCGTCGTAGTCGTGCTGGGGATTGGCGATGGCGTGCACGCGTACGCCTCGGGAGCCGTCATAGCCCACGCCGTCCTCTATGCGCTCCACGTCGCTGCTCTCACCGGCGTTGCGGCTGACAAGGCTGGTGGCATCGTCACCTTCGCAGTTGCCGTTGATGACGTAATCTTTCCAGAGGACGGGAGTCTCTGTCCCGGCCGGGGCGGAGGGGAGGCTGCCGTCGGTGGTGTACATCAGCGTGGCCCCTTCGGGAATGCTGACGCTGACCTTCAGCGTGCCGTTGAAGAGGCGGCTGTCGGTGTCGACGACGGGTGCCTGGAGGCGCTGTTCGGCGAAGGTGGCGGTGGCGTTGGTGGCGCCGGGTGTGGCGTTGGCCGTCCAGCCCCATTCGCTGCCAGCGTCGGCCTTACGTGCCCATGCGGTGTGGCTGATGGCTTCGGGGTATTCCTGGCTCACCACGAGGCTGCCGTCCTTGTCGCTCAGGAAGATGGTGCCGCCGTCGCAGTCGAGCTTGAAGGGTGCCTGGTTGCTCTTGATGTCGTCGGAGCCGAGCCAGATGACCTTGAATCCCCCGGCGGGCACCTTGCCGATGTCGTCGGGCATCTGCCAGCGCGTCAGGTTGTCGGCGCTGTCGCTGAGGTACATGCCTTTCAGGTCAACATCCTTGTCGCCGGGATTGTAGAGTTCAATCCAACTGTCGAAATTGATGGCGGGACTCATCACCTCGCCTACGTTGGCGGCCATCAGCTCGTTGATGACCAGCGCTGCCGTTGCTAATGTTGTAGCTGTCATGGAGATTTATTAGTTGTTATTGTTATTCTTATCGGGGTTCAGCAGGAGCTGGGCTCGTAAATCAGTGTGGTCAGCCGTTCGGGGGTGAAGAGCTCGCAGGCACATTGCTGCAGGTCGGCCGACGTCAGCGCGTCGATGTGCTGCATCACGTCGGAAAGGGTGCGGCCGTGGCCGGTGTGGAGGAAGGTGCGGGCATAGTCGAGCGTGAACTGCTCGCGGTTCTCGCAGGCTATGGCCAGCTGTCCGTGCAACTGCCGCTTGGCGGCCTTTAGCTGAGCGGGGGAGAGGGGCTTGTCCATCAGCCTGTCCAGCTCGCGGCGCACAAGGCGCTGGCAGCGGTCGGTATCGGCGGCGTCGCATCCGAAATACACCGTCCAAAGGCCTGTGTCGCTGTAGCTCGTCATGGAGCTTTCGACGGTGTAGACCAACCCGTGACGCTCGCGCAGGGAGAGGGGGAGGCGGGAGTTCATGGCAGGGCCGCCCAGGATGTTGTTCAGCAGGTAGAGCGCCCAGCGGCGGTCGTCGCTGGCGGCGTATGTCGTGGTGCCCAGCATGACATGGGCCTGATGGGTGGAGCGGTGGCGGGAAAAAAGCCCACCCCCAGCCCCTCCCAAAGGGAGGGGAGGTTGGATAGTTTTGCTGTCTGTATGACTGCTGTCGGAAGGATGAAGGTGACTCTCCTCCCCTCCCTTTGGGAGGGGTAGGGGGTGGGCTTCTCCCTTTGGGAGGGGGCGGGGGTGGGCTAGGGGATGGTTTATAAACATCACGCAGTTCTCCGGCCGGTACCATTGCGCTGTGAAGCGCTTGGCATCGTCGCTGGTGTAGGCGCGCACCTGGTCTGCTGTGCCCAGGATGTTGTGGCCCAGCGGGTGGCCGTCGAAGAGAATGTTTTCGAACTCGTCGTAGATGAGGTCGGCGGGCGAGTCTTCGTAGCTTTCTATCTCGTCGCACACCACCTCGCATTCCTTCTCCACCTCGGCCTGGGGGAAGGTGCTGTTGAAGACGATGTCGAGCAGCACGTCGAGGGCTTTGTCCAGGTGCTGGCGCAGGATGGAACAATAGAACACGGTGTCCTCCTTATTGGTGAAGGCGTTCAGCTCGCCGCCCAGCCCTTCAATGTCGTTGAGGATGCGCATGGCGCTGCGGCGGGCGGTGCCCTTGAAGGACAGGTGCTCGCAGAAGTGGGCCAACCCGTACTGTCCGGGGGCTTCGTGGCGCGTGCCGGCATGGACGGCAATGCCGCAGATGGCCACCGGCGATTCTGACGGCAGCTCTACGACGCGGAGTCCCTCTGGAAGGATATAGTTCTTACGCATTCTTAAAGGTTCAATGTTCAGTCTTTCAGCGAATCTATGTATTGCCCCAGCTTCCGGTAGAAGGGATGGCGGTAGAGGGTGTGGCGGTCGCCCAGGATGATGACCTTCATGCGGGCACGGGTGATGGCGACGTTCATGCGGCGCAGGTCGCGGAGGAAGCCTATCTGTCCCTCATCGTTCGAGCGAACGAGGGAGATGACGATGACGTCGCGCTCCTGTCCTTGGAAGCCGTCGACGGTGTTCACGGTGATGAGGCGGCGGAAGGGCTTCAGGCTTGCATTATTCCGAAGGAGCTGGCGCAACAGCTGCACCTGTGCACGATAGGGGGAGATGATGCCTACGTCGATGCGCTCCTGCAGGATGCGCTCGTGGCCTATCATCTCGAAGTAGGCCTGGAGGGCGAGCAGGGTGAGGTGGGCCTCTGACGTGTTCTTCCGGGAGGTGCCGGTAGCGTTGGATTCTTCACTCCCGGCAGGGGAACCGTCGGGCTCGGCCGGGGTGGGGGTGTCTATCCAGGTCATGGGCAGGTCGAGGTCGAGGATGCTGCGGTGCTTCACCTGCGGTGCGGCCACCATGAGGTTGTGGTAGAACCAGTCGGAGGAGAAGCGCATGATGGCCTCGTGCATGCGGTACTGCATGCGCAGCAGGGTCACCACCTCGGGTTTCTCGTTGGCAATGCGCTCCATGAGCGTGCGTCCCAGTCCGCCTTTCAGGGCCTCGTAGCATTTCACGGTGGGTGGCAGCTGGCAGTGGTCGCCGGCCAGGATGACACGTCCGGCACGGCGGATGGCAATCCAGCAGGCCGCCTCCAGCGCCTGGGCTGCCTCGTCGATGAACAGCGAGCTGAACTTCATGCCGTCGAGCAGGCGGTTAGCCGAGCCTGTCAGGGTGCTGGCGATGACATGTGCCTGGCTGAACAGCTCCTGGTTGATGCGTATCTCCAGCTCGGTGGCGCGGCTTTTCAGGCGGTCCATCTTCTGGTGCCAGCTGTCGCTGCGCTTCTTCTGGCTTCGCAACTCGCGGATGGCCTTGCGGATGGCCCATAGCTGGGGATAGTCGGGATGGGCCTCGAAGCGCCGCTCGTAGGTGAACGAGAGCATCTTGTCGTCCACACGGGCAGGATTGCCGATGCGGAGGACGTTCAGGCCGCGGTCGACCAGCTTCTCGGAAATCCAGTCGACGGCCATGTTGCTCTGGGCGCATACCAGCACCTGCGGCTCGCGGCGCAGCGTCTCGTAGATGGCTTCGACGAGGGTTGTCGTCTTGCCCGTGCCGGGAGGGCCGTGGACGATGGCTACATCTTTAGCACGCAGCACCTCGTTGACGGCATGCGCCTGGGTGGGATTCAGGTAGTCGAAGCCCATGTCGGGGAAAGTGTAGGTCTCGGCCTTCTGACGCGAGTAGAATAGGTCGCGGAGGTAGCCCAGGCGCCCCTTGGCACGCATGGTGCGGTCGAGGGCCTCGAACATCAGGCGGTAGGTGGTCTCGTCGAAGAAGAGCTGGATGCCTAGCTGGGAGCCGTCGGAGAGGAGCAGGTCCCCGACGGGGAAACCGTCGGGCACGGACACTACCATGCGGTCGCCATCGACATAGGAGACGAAGGCGCCAGTAGGCATTCCTAGAGGAGTAAAGGTTTTTTGGAGGGGATGGGGGACATTCTTCCCCCCTTCGGGGGGACTGAGGGGGGTTATCCCTTCGGGGGGATTGAGGGGGGTCTTAAAGAATTGTACGGGCTTCCCGAACTCGAAGTTGTGGTCTATGGGGTCTTCGTCTTCTTCTGCTGGCTGACGGGACACCTCAACGCAGAACTGGTTGAGTGAGTTGTAGTAGCTGCGCCCCACATGCAGTGGCAGCCAGGCGTCGCCCCGGCTGACCAGCTGTTCCAAGCCACGAGCCTCCTGAGCCTGGCGGAACGCCTCTTTCTCCTGCTCATACTCCATCTGTAGCAGCATGCGCTGCCGCTGGAGCTCAAGCACAGGTGATTTTACTTCACTCACTCCTGATTCCTAAATCCTGACTCACTTCAGTTTCGCGTCCATCGGGTTGCGCACGCCCTGATAGGAGCGCAGATAGACCTTGGCCGAGCCAAAGGACAGATTCATGTCCAGGCGCACGGGCAGATGGTTGGCGTCGTCGGTGACGAAGAACTTGATGAGTTCTGTATCCTTTTCGTCTTCACGCTCGATGAACGAGAATACAAGACAGCGGAACTTCTCTTTGGTGCCGTCGACCTTGTAGTTTTCCTTGCCACGGTAGACGAGCCATGACTCCGAACGGTGCTTGGCGTCGGTAATGGGCAGGGGGATGATGTCACCCTTGTTCATGGTCGAGGCGTCGAAGTTGCGGGCCTTGAGGAAGATGCTCATCATGTCGTAGACACATTCGTCGTATTCCTTCTCTTGCCAGTTATGCTCGCCGTGGCGGTTGATGCGGTGCATCTTCACGTTGGTGAAGCCTTTAGGATAGCTGTACCACAGTTCATCGACATAGTACCGCTTGCCTTCGAGGGCACCCTTGCGATAGTACTGCGGGGAGAGGTCGCTGATGCTGCAGAAGGAGGTCAGCGTGTCGCGCATGACAAACACTCCGTCCAGCTTGTCGTTGCCCTTCGTTATCAGCGTGGTGCGATAGGCTGGCAGACCGTTGTAGGTGGACATGACGGTGGACATGGATGCAGCCCCCACTTTCATCCAGACGAACTTCCAGTTGAAATAGAGGTCGTAGGAGAGGAACTCGCCGGCTTTGAACGCTGTGTTCACTGTGCCGCACTGCGACTGCGCCTTCATGCCTAAAGGCAGCAGTGTCAAGAGTATGATTACTAGTTTCTTCATTTTCATATCTAATTTAAATAATGTGTTACATTCTCATTCCTGTCTTGCCCTGGATGTATTCCTTGCCCAGCTGTTTAGCGCGCTCGAGGTTTCGGTTTTTCTGCTTCTTGGTCTGTTCTGGCTTTTGCTTCACCAGCTTGGAAGGTTTCTGACGGTAGAGGGGCGTAGATGTGAGGTTCCAGTTCCGGCTGACATCCCATTTCTCCTTGCATTCAATTTCTTCTGAGAAGAAGAACACCGGCTCGGGCTGCTTACCGTCGTCGTATTTCCCAGTGTCCCATTTGCCATTGCCGTCCATGTCGCAGAAAGCACTCAGGTAATAGGTGCCAGGTTTCACATAGAGGAACTCAGCCTTGCCGCCTTTTACTGCCGCCTGGTCCAGAATCTTGCCAGAGTCGTCGAGCATTCTGACGTAGACGGTGGCCGAGGAGTCGGTCACGGCCCGTGGTATACCGCTCACATTGACTGTCAGCGTGCTGAATTGGTCGGTGCTGCCCACCTTGATGCCCTGTTTGAATTTGTTGTTCTCCAAGCCATAGATGCTCTTGAAGGCGGCCGAGTCGATTTCCAGACTATACTCTGTGCCTGGCTCCCATGTAGCCGACAGCCTGAACGTGCGGGGTGAGAGCTGGCGGATCTGACGCGGCTTGCGGTACCAAAGGGAGTCGACCTTCGAAAAAAGGTGGATGGCGGTAGTGTCAAACTTTTCTATCGGTTCTTGTACCTCAATGGGAATGGTTTGCTCCGGTTTCACCTGTGAGGCTTCGAGCTTGATTGAAAGGAACTTCTTTGGCATGACGCTGTCGTAAGGGTCGCCTTTCTTCTTTCGTTTTTCCTGTTCTTTCTGCCACTCCTCCATTTGTTTTTCCTGGTTCTTCTTCCGTTTCTCGTAGGATTCTTTTGCCAGGAACGATAGGGTGTCTTTCAGAAGTGCGAGGTTGCCTATCGAGTCGGTGCCCCAGAAGCGCATCTCTACGTTCAGGGTGTCCTGATTGATGAGGGTGGAGTCGCGCAGCCAGTAGTACACGGTGTCGCGTTTCTCTGAAGGCTCTACTACGAAAGCATTGTCGCTCAGGAAGTTCAGCCCTTTCAGCTCTGGCAGCGAGTCGTGCCCGTAACTGAAGAACACCCCCAGTTTCTCAGGGCTGGTGCGCTCGGTCTTTAGCATGTAACGGTCGGTCTGCGGCTCCTGGAAAGCCACCAATGTCACATCGTCGGGCAGGAAATGGGTGTAGGGCACCGGCACGATGTTGGCAATGTGCAGGGAGTCGCGCCAAATGGTGTCCTGACGAGTGTCGGGTTTCCAGGAAGGGATGATGCTGTCGCGGGAGAAAGCGATGATTTCGCTCTTCTGGCCAAAGACCAGGTCGCCGTCGGCATCGTTCAGGGCATAGGCCCGGTATTTTCCGTTGGCCACGCCTTTGATGGTGAATTGTCCACTGGCATTGGAGCGCGAGACGCGCATCATAGGCTCCTTGTGGAACACGCTGTCGGGAGCGTCGTAGGGATAGAGTCCCACGAGCATGCCTTTCACCGGCTCCAGGTCTTCGGCGTTGAGCACATAGCCCGATACCTCCATGGTGTCGATATGGTCGCCGGTGGAGAAGCTGTAGGTGTATTGTCCCATGGGGTTTCCTTCATTGTTGTCGCTGATGGCATCGCTGAAGTCGACGGTGTAGGTGGTGTTCTCTTTCAGCGAGTCTTTCAGTTCCACAATGATGCGCTTGCCGGCAGCCTTGATTTCGGCCTGTTCCAACTGTGGCGGCGAGACGATGACTTTCTCCTGAGCGTTCTCTAGCTTAATGAACTCGTTGAAGTTGATGATGATCTTCTTGCTGCTGGCATTGACGCCGCCGTCGGCAGGCGAAGCACTCACCACGTATGGAGGAGTGTCATCATACCAGCCACCGTCGGGGCTACCCATACGGGCACAGGAAGTAAAGATAAGGGAAAGGTAAAAGATGAGAAATAGGATGACCATACTCCCCAAAATGCCTTTCCTTACTTGTATCCTGACAAATCTTACAATCTCTTTCATCTTTTCACCTTAACACTATTCACTATTCACCTTTCACCACTTACCTTTCATTCATCGCCAGCAGCTCCTCTATGTGTTCGCGGCTGTTGCACAGGCGTGGCACCTTGTGTTGTCCGCCAAGCTTCCCTTTCGACTTCAGCCAGTCGTTGAACAGTCCGGGCCGAGCGGCGATGATTTCCAGGTGCTGAAGGGTGATGTCTTTGTAGCGTTTGGCCTCGTAGTCGCTGTTCACCTCTTGCAGGCGTGCATCTAGCAGGCGTGCAAAGAGCTGTAAGTCATCGGGTGGCGTGGCAAACTCTATGAGCCACTGATGGCGGCACTTCGCCCTGGCATCCATGAATACGGGGGCTGCAGTGTATTCAAGCACCTGTGCTCCCGTCTGTTGGCATGCGTAAGCCAGGCCCTGCTCGGCATTGTCGACGATGAGCTCTTCGCCGAAGGCATTGATGAAGCTCTTTGTGCGCCCGGAAATGATAAACTTATAAGGATTCGTTGATGTGAACTGCACGGTGTCGCCTATCATATAGCGCCACAGACCGCACGAAGTGGAGATGACCATCGCGTAGTTCTTTCCTTTTTCCACGCCCCAGAGGGGGACGGTTTCTAATTGAGCGTTGAGCGTTGAGGGCTGAGAGTTTGCTGCCGCACGAGTTTCTGGCGCGGTGGCAAATTCTACACTCTCAGTTCTAAACTCTAAACTATCTAAAGGAATGAACTCGTAGAAGCAGTCGTAGTCCAGCATGAGCAGCATCGACTTGTCCTTGGGGTCGTCCTGAATGCCGAAGAAACCTTCACTGGCATTGTAGGTCTCCATGTAGTGCATCTTCGGGCTGGTGATGAGCTGCTCATATTGTTCGCGGTAGGGCGTAAAGGCTACGCCGCCGTGGAAGAACACCTCCAGATTGGGCCATACCTCTTCCAGATGAGTCTTGCCGCTCAGCTCCATGACGCGGTTCAGCACGGAGAGCATCCACGAGGGAACGCCACTCAGGTTAGTCACGTTCTTGGTCATGGCCTCGCGGGCTATGCGGTCGCGCTTCACCTCGAAGTCACTCAGCAGTGCGGTCTCTTTGCTGGGCACACGAATCAGGTTCACCAGGGGGTTGATGTTCTCAATGAGGATGGCGCTGAGGTCACCCACCAGCGAGCCGGGTAGGTTATAGTTAGGCTGATGGCTGCCACCCAGGATGAGTCCGCGGCCGTCGAACATTTTGCTTTTCGGATTATTGCGCAGGTACATGGCCACCACGTCGGAGCCTCCCTTGTAGTGCAGGCGTTTCAGCCCCTCCTTGCTCACGGGGATGAATTTCGACTTGTCGTTTGTGGTGCCGCTGGACTTGGCATACCAGCTCACCCGGCCCGGCCAGAGCACGTCGGCCTCGCCGTGGCGCATGCGGTCTATCTGTTCTTTCAGCTCTTCATAGCTGCTTACAGGGTTGCAGCGCACGAAGTCCTCGTAGGTCTTCATGGAACCGAAATGATGGTAGCGTCCCCATTCCGTGTCTTTGGCACGGTTCACCAAACGCGACAGCACCTCGTGCTGCAGTGCTTCAGCCTCCTTCTCATGGCGCTCTAACTCTTGCCATCGCGGGGCAAAAAACCTTCTTACTATTCTTGTCAGGCTCATTCCTTTTCAGTCTTTTTCGCGGGTGGAAACGGGCATCCAGCCCTTCCACCTCTTTAAATTAGACTGCAAAGGTAAACCAAAGTTTTGTAATACGCGCAAGTTTTACGTTTTTTAGCTATTCTGCCCGTTTCCTCTTCTTTTCTTTTTTATCCTTTTTAGGCAAATATTGCCAATTCACTTTGTCCGTTTTTGTTTTTTCAACGGGTGAATGTAACATATGATATAATTATTGAAACATGAGGCAAGGGTGGCTGCGCTTTTATTTTGTAACTTTGTAGCCGATTTAATTAAAACTATTTACAACGATGAGAAAAAACCTTCTACTGCTTTTCGCTTTCCTGCTGACGGCAGTTCTTCAAGCCCAAAAGCCCCTCGTGGTTCAGCCCGAGCAGTGCAACATGCCCTTGTTCCAAACGAAATACACCGCCGACCCCTCGCCGTTGGTGGTGGGCGATACGCTGTTCCTCTACACCTCGCACGACGCCCATCCCGAAGACATTCCCGATGCCAACGAGAAAAACTCCGCCGGCTTCTTCATGTACGACTGGCTGCTGTGGAGCACCACCGACATGGTAAACTGGACGGAGCACGGAGCCGTGGCCTCGCTGAAGGAATTCAGCTGGCGCACTCGCGACAACGGCGCCTGGGCCATCCAGACCGTGGAGCGCAATGGGAAATACTACCTCTATGCCCCGCTGCACGGCCACGGCATCGGCGTGCTGGTGGCCGACTCACCTTACGGCCCCTTCCGCGACCCGCTGGGCAAGCCCCTCGTCTGGCAGAAGGAGCACTGGGACGACATTGACCCCAGCGTCTTCACCGATACCGACGGCCAGGCCTATATGTACTGGGGCAACCCCCACACCTACTGTATTAAGTTGAACAAAGACATGATTTCCACGCAGGGCGACATCCTCGTGCTCAATCCCAAGGACGGCGTGATGCGCCCCGTGAAGGAGGAGGGTGCCAAGATCAACCTCAGAGTGCCGGGCGAAGAGAAAGCCGGCTGGGCCGTGAAGCACTATCAGGAGGGTCCGTGGTTCTACAAGCGTAATGGCCATTACTACATGAGCTACGCCACCACCTGCTGCCCCGAGGCGCTGGGCTACGCCATGAGCGACGGCCCCACCGGCCCATGGACGTGGAAGAACTACATCATGCGCCCCACGGAGCGCGACCGAGGCAACCATCCCGGCATCTGCGACTACAAGGGCCATAGCTACATCTTCGGCCAGAACTACGACCTCATGCACCTGGAGACCTTCATCCACCACGAGCGTCGCTCTGTGTCGGCCGTGGAGATTTCCTACCTCCCCGACGGCACCATTGCCGAGGTGCCCTACTGGCTCGACCAGCAACCCCTGAAGCAGTTGCAGTGGCTGAATCCCTACAAGCGGGTGGAGGCTGAGACCATGAACTGGGGCTACGGCCTGAAGTCCGCCAAGATGGGCATCAAGAATACGGGTGTGGTGGCCGACATGCCTGAGTCTACAGGCCGCCGCAACATGTATGTCACCGACATCGACGACGGCGAGTATATCCGTCTGCGCGGTGTGGACTTCGGCAGCACCATTCCGTCGAAATTCCTCATCAGTGCCATGACGACGGGTTCCTGCACGGTGACCCTGCGTCTCGACGGCATTTGCGGCTCAGTGATAGGCGTGGTGAATCTGCAGCGGACAGACGACTACGCCACCTTTACCACCAAGGTGGAGCATGCCATCGGTGTGCACGACCTCTATCTCTGTTTCAGCGAGTGCCGGGGCGACACCCGCCTGGACTGGTGGCAGTTTAGTAAGTAACAACCTAAATCATTTATACAAATTATGAAGAAACTATTGTTCTTTTTGTTGATGGGCTGTGGCCTGACAGTGTCGGCACAGCCCGGTGGAGGCTTCGGAGGCTTTGGCGGCTTCCAACGTCAAGTCCAGTTAGAAACGAGTCAGCAGTGGAAAGATGTGAACTATGCCGGCGATGACCAGGCCTATCACACCTGCGACATTTACCTGCCCAAGCAAGAGGCTGAGAGCTATCCTGTGGTCATCCATATCTACGGCAGTGCCTGGTTCAGCAACAACAGCAAGGGTGCCGCCGACCTGGGCACCATCGTGAAGGCCCTGCTCGACAACGGCTTTGCCGTCGTCTGCCCGAACCACCGCTCCAGCATGGATGCCAAGTGGCCTGCTCAGATTCACGACATCCGTGCCGTCATCCGCTTCGTGCGTGGTGAGGCCAAGAAATATAAGTTCGACCCCTCCTTCATTGCCACCAGCGGCTTCTCGTCGGGCGGTCACCTGTCATCGGTTGCCGCCACCACCAGCGGCATCAAGCAGACCAAGGTGGGCACTGTCGACATTGACCTTGAAGGCAAAGTAGGCAACTATCTCAACCAGCCCAGCACCGTCAATGCCGCCTGCGACTGGTCGGGCCCTGTTGACCTGACGGCCATGGACTGCGGCGATGCCATGAAGATGGGCGAGAACAGCCCCGAGGATGTGCTGCTCGACTCGAAGCTTGCGAAAGAGCCCGACAAATACCTCAGCCTGAGTGCCACCAACTATGTGAGCAAGAACTGTCCGCCCATCATCATCTTCCATGGTGAGAAGGACAATGTGGTGCCTTGCTGTCAAGGCAAGAAATTCTACGAGCTGCTAAAGGCTGCCGGTGTCACCACCGAGGCCACCTTTGTGCCCGAGGGCGGTCATGGCATGGGCATGTATGCAGAAGAAAACCTGAATAAAATGGTCAGCTTCCTGAAAGCTGCTAAAAAATAACCTGCTATGAAAAAAATATTGCTATCAATGTTGCTGCTCGGCGGTGTAGTCACTGCCGGCGCACAGCCACGTGCCAATGCCGACGGCACGGTGACTTTCCAGTACAAGAACGAGAATGCCAAGAGCGTCCTGGTGGATGTCCAGTTTGCCGGGCGGAAAGAGATGACCCGTGGTGCCGACGGCACATGGACCGTCACGCTGGGTAACAAAGGGGATGCCAAGTCCCCCGTCGCTCCCGACATGTACCCCTATTGCTACGTCGTCGACGGGGTGAGCATCATGGATCCCGAGAATCCGCTCTACTTCCCCAACGAGGGCTTCAAGAACAGCCTGCTGGAGATTTCCGGCAATGGCACGCTGCCCCACGACATCCGCGATGTGCCCCACGGACGTGTGGAGTACATCCACTACTACTCAAAGAGCCTTGGCGGCACCAACACCGCCATCGTCTATCTCCCGCCCAGCTATAACGCCATGGGCCAGGGCTTCAACATGGGTGGAGACCAGAAGAAATATCCTGTGTTCTATCTCATCAGCGGTACCACCGACACCGAGGAAGTATATTATAAGGTAGGACGCGTGAACTATATCCTCGACAACCTGATTGCCGACAAGCAGGCCAAGGAGATGATTGTCGTGCTGCCCTACGGCAATCCCACCAAGCTGCTCGCCAAGGCTCCCGCCCAGGGCGGTGCGCCGCAGATGCAGTTCGGCGGCGACGTGTTCAGCAAGGATCTCATCAACGACCTCATGCCCTACATCGAGAAGAACTACCGCACGCTGAACAACCGCGACAACCGCGCCATCGGCGGCTTCTCGCGCGGCGGCAACCAGGCGCTGCTCAACGGTCTGACGAATCTCGACAAGTTCAGCTATCTCTGCAGCTACAGCTCGTTCACTTCGACCGACATCAAGGATGTCTACGACAATGCTGCCGACACGAACAAGAAGATTCACCTCTTCTGGCTCGGCGTGGGCACCGACGACTTCCTCTATGGCACAGCCCGCGACTACATGGAGTTCCTCGACAAGAAAGGAATCAAGTCGGTGAAGGAATTCACTACCGACAAGTTTGGCCATACATGGATGAACGCCAAGTATTTCCTTGCCAAGACGCTGCCGCTGCTCTTCAACAAGAAGGCATCCGAGGCCGCCATGAAGGAAGGCCAGCCCGCACCGGCCGCCACTGGTCAGGAGCAGCCCTTTACGCCCGGCGTGATGGCCCGTCTCTTCCCGCGTCCTGTCATCTCGCCCGAATATAGCGAGGAGGGCATCACCTTCCGCTTCAAGGCTCCCGAGGCCAAGAAGGTGGAGCTGGTATGCGAGATGGTGCCCGAGAACATCGCCATGCAGCGCGACAGCGACGGTGTGTGGAGCGTGAAGCTCACCGACTATCTCTTTGAGACCTTCCGCTATTGCTTCATGGCCGACGGCACGCCCGTGGCCGACCCCAGCAATATGTATCTCTCGCCCGACCAAGGCTTCAAGTACAGCATTGCCGACAATCCCAACTCACCGTTCAACTTCGCCTCCCAAGGCGACATCGAGCATGGCCGCACTTCCTACGACATGGAGCGCCATGAGGCGTGGTACACATCGCCGATGACCCGTCAGGGCGGCATGTCCTTCCCCAGGTTCATTCAGCTCATTCCCGGCAAGGACGACACGATGGAGAGCTGGTTCAAGGTGGGCGGTGCCGATGCCATCGCCGACCGTCTGCTGGCCGACGGCAGGACCAAGCCCTGCATCATCACCACCAGCGCTTTGGAGTTCATGCAGCAGGGTGGCGGTGGCATGCCACGTATGGCAGGCTTCGAGCCGAAAGTGCTGAAAGCCGACGACTATCCCACATGGACGCAGCGCCGCATGGCTTTGGTGAAGCTGCTCATCGACATGGGTAAGGAACCCGATCCCCAGTTCCCGGGCTTTGGCGGAGGCCGTCCTGGTGGCGGCGGTCGTCCCGGTGGCGGCTTCGGCGGAGGCGGCGGCTTTGGTGGCGGCGGCTTCGGCGGCGGCGGTGGCTTCGGCGGCGGCGGCTTCGGCGGCGGACGTCCCGGCGGATTCTAATCATAACACTTAAACATAACAACATGACTAAGAAAATGTTTTTGGCGGTCATAGCCGTCGCCATGAGCGTCTCAGGCGCACAGGCACAGACAACTTATCAGTACAAGTGGCAGAACCCCGACGTACCTAGGAAAGAAAGGGTGGAGAACCTGCTGGGCATGCTCACCCCCGAGGAGAAGGTAGGCCTGATGATGAACAAGAGCATCAGCATCGACCGCCTCGGCATCCCTTCCTACAACTGGTGGAGCGAGGCCTGCCACGGTGTGCGCCAGGGCGACTATACCGTCTATCCGCAGCCCATAGGCATGGCTGCAGCCTTCAGTGCCCAGCTGGTGTATGACGTCTTTTCGCAGGTCAGCGACGAGGCCCGTGCCAACTGGAACCGCACCGACCACAGCGACCCGAAGCTCTTCAACGTCCCCATGGGCGTGACCTACTATCCCGGCAATCCCGAGCTGAGCTTCTGGTGCCCCAACGTCAACATCTTCCGCGACCCGCGCTGGGGACGCGGCCAGGAGACCTGCGGCGAGGATCCCTATATGAACGCCGTGCTGGGTGTGCAGACAGTTTTGGGCATGCAGGGCAACGACCCCCGTTACGTGAAGACCCATGCCTGTGCCAAGCACTATGCCGTGCACAGCGGACCGGAGCCTCTGCGCCACTCCATGAACGTCGACCCCACCAACCGCGACCTCTGGGAGACCTATCTTCCCGCCTTTAAGGCGTTGGTGAAGAAGGCCCATGTGCGCGAGGTGATGTGCGCCTATCAGCGCTTCGAAGGCAAGCCCTGCTGCACCAGCGACCGGCTGCTCATCGACATCCTGCGCAACAAGTGGGGCTACGACGGACTCGTGGTCACCGACTGCGATGCCATCAACAACTTCTTCAACCGAGGACAGCACGAGACCCACAAGGATCCGCTCAGCGCCAGCGTCGACGCAGTGCTCAACGGCACAGACCTGGAGTGCGGAAAGGTCTTCATGAACCTCACCGAGGGTCTGGCAAAAGGCTATATCAAGGAGAGCGACCTCGACGGACACCTGCGTAAGACCCTGATGGGCCGCTTCGAACTGGGCATGTTCGACCCCGCCAACATGCTCCCGTGGGCGAACATTCCCGCCTCCAACATCAGCAGCGAGGAGCACAACGACCTGGCTGTGCAGGCCGCCCGCGAGTCGATGGTGCTGCTGGAAAACAGCAAAGGCGTCCTTCCGCTCTCGAAGAACATCAAGACGCTGGCGGTGCTCGGTCCCAATGCCGACGACATTGAGCTGCTCAACGGCAACTACGGCGGCACACCCACCAAGGCCCACCAGCACTCGCTGCTCGAAGGCATCCGCAAGGCCGTGCCCAGTGCCAGGATTATCTACCAGAAGGCCTGCGAGCTGAACGACGAATTTACCACCGTGCACCACCTGCAGGACTTCAACAACGGCCAGGGCGTCTTCATCGAGTTCTGGAACAACAAGGAGCTGCAGGGCGACCCCGTGAAGACGGGCTACTATAAGGACGAGCTGAACTTCTCCACCTTCGGAGCCTGGGGCTTTGCCGAGGGTGTGGACAACAACAACCTCTCCGTCCGCGTCACGGGTAAGTACACAGCCACCTTCACCGGCGAGATGAAGTACACGCTGATGACCGACAATGGCTATATCCTGAAGGTGAACGGCCAGGTGGTGGAGGAGAACCAGGGCGGCGGTGGCCGTCGTGGCTTCGGCTTTGGCCGCCGTGGCGTGGAATACAAGTCCTTCCCCGTGGAGCAGGGCAAGACCTACGACGTCTGCATAGAGTACCGTCGCGGCAACGGCAACTTCGCCATGCTGCGCGGCGACATCTGCGAGCGCAAGCTGGCCGACTTCTCCGACCTGGCCCGCGAGGTGAGCGTGGCCGATGCCATCATCATCATCGGCGGCATCTCCGCACGCATGGAGGGTGAGGGCGGCGATAAGGCCGACATCGAGCTGCCGAAGGTGCAGCAGCTGCTGCTCCGCGCCATGCACGGCACTGGCAAGCCCGTCATCTTCGTCAACTGCTCCGGCTCGGCCATCGCCTTCGGCAGTGTGGAAGGTCAGTACGACGCCTTGCTCCAGGCCTGGTATCCCGGACAGGGAGGCTCACAGGCGCTGGCCGAGGTGCTCTTCGGCGACTACAACCCCGGCGGCAAGCTCCCCGTCACCTTCTACCGATCCACCCAGGATCTGCCCGACTTCCTCGACTACTCGATGAAAAACCGCACCTACCGCTACTTCACCGGACAGCCGCAGTATGCCTTCGGCTACGGCCTCAGCTACACCACCTTCAGCGTGGGTAAGGGCAAGGCAACCGCCAAGACGGCCAAGGCTGCCAATACCGGCAAACCCTTCTGTGTCGTTACCGTTCCGGTGACCAATACCGGCAAGCGCGAAGGCACTGAGACTGTGCAGGTTTACGTGAAGCGTCTCGGCGATCCCGGTGCTCCCATCAAGGCCCTGAAAGGATTCGAGAAGCTGAGCCTGAAGCCCGGCGAGACCAAGAGGGCTGTCATCGCCCTCACTAGCGAGGCCTTCGAGTACTACGACGAGAAGATCGACGAGCTCTCCGTCATGCCCGGCAACTACCAGATTCTCTACGGCACCTCCTCGCTCGACAAGGACCTGCAGACCCTGGACTTCACCGTGAAGTAGGCAGACTGCCACCATACCAGTAGGGACAGACCGCGTGTCTGTCCCTACTGGTTTTTGTATGCACGAACTTTGAGGGGATTTTTGACGGAAACAAAAGGAAAGAAAATGCCAAATAACTGACTGTATGACAATCGGTTAAGAAAAATTTGGAATTTTCTTTTCTTTGGCCAAATATCATTAACCCGTATTGCAAGTGTGTAACATCGACACCTCTTAATAATCTGTAAATTTTCCTCGTTTTCAAGGGAAATCGCGCCGTTTTTTGGCTGTATCCGTTAAATGTTGCTAAAGAATTGGTCTTCACCCTTGTCTGCCCCCTTCTGTAGGGGTACGTGACCCTTGCACATATCAGACTGAATGCCTACCTTTGCACCCATGTTCATGAAGGCGAAAAGACGGACGGCGAAAGGCGGCGGGTGGTACATCTACTACACCCTCTGCGGCAGCTGGCGCGACTCTCAGGGTCTGAGCATGCGCGACGAGCTGCTGCACCTGGGCCGGCATGACGACTTCGACGTGTGGGAGATGCGCGAGGTGGCGGACATCGTGACCGGCCGTGCCAATGGCGAGCCTCAGTCGGCCTTCTATGAGCAGGAGCACAGCCAGAAGGTGCGCATGATGGCCGACAGCGTGTATTCGCAGCTGATAGCCCTGGGCAAGATAGACGTTCCTGGCAGGAACCGTCCCGGCGAGTCGGACCCTGAGCGTTGCCGCCGCGAGCATGAGCGTCGCTTCATCGCCGACACGTCTGCCATGAAGCACCTGTGGTCGCTGCAGATAGGCGCCGAGCACCTGTGCGTGGAGACGATGAAGAAGCAAGTGGTGGGACTACGGCCGCCCGAAGGAGAAGCGCGACGACTGCAAGCTACTGGTGCTGGCCCTGGTGGTGAACAGGCACGGCTTCCCCAAGCACTACCAGCTCTTTGAGGGCCGCATGCAGGACTAGGACAGCTTCGTGAGGATCATCGACGAGCTGGACGCGCACATGAAGTCGCTCGGCGTGTCGCCCGTCGTGGTGATGGACGCCGGCATCGCCACGGCGGAGAACCTCGACCTGCTCAGGAATCGCAAGTACAAGTTCCTGTGCGTGTCGCGTTCCAGCCGCAAGGCATACAAGCCCATTGAGGGCGAGCCGGTGCAGCATATGGAGGACAAGCTGCACCAGCCGCTGGAGATACGGCGCGTGGAGGTGGAGTTCAAGGAGGACAGGGACGTCAAGCTCCCCGCCGCCGCCACGGACACTTTCTACTGGATGCGCTCCGAGGCCAAGGCCGCCAAGGAGAACGGCATGTACGACCAGTTCACCCGCCGCTTCGAGGCCGAGCTGGGGAAGATCAGGGCATCGCTGCAGAAGAAGCACGGCACGAAGAGCACCGACAAGGTGCTCATCCGCATTGGGCGCGCCAAGGAGAAGTACCCCAGCGTGGCCTCACACTACGACATAGAGTATACGGAGGACAATGGCATCGTCACAGGCCTCACCTGGAAGCTCAAGGAAGGCTACGACCACAACGACATTCCTGCAGACGAACCTTGACGGGAAGGACGGCAAAACCGTATGGACGATCTATAATATTCTGAAGGAGGTGGAAGCCTCGTTCCGCTGCATGAAGACCGACCTGAACCTGCGCCCTGTCTTCCACAAGAAGGACAAGCCCTGCCTGGCACACCTGCACCTTGGCATACTGGCCTACTGGGTCGTGGCCACGATACGCTACCAGCTCAGGCAGAAGGGATACAACAAGGGTTGGACGCAGATTATGGACATCATGGACACACAGCACTCAGTAGCAACGGAGATGAAGAACCTGCATGGCGACACCATACATATAGAGAACCCGACCGAGCCGACGGAACAGGTCAGGGAGATATGTGAGAAGGTTGGCATCAGCCCGGTACCCTACAAGACGAAAAAATCTGTGGGGGTACAAATTTCAAAGCGAAAAAATGAAGGCAAAGAAAATCAAGGGGTTAAAGAACCGGACGTCAGCAATACGGGTTAACACTTTGACGACCGCGAGCTGTAAAAAGCATGCTCATAGCCCGCAGCGAAAATTTTCTGTGACTACTACAGATAACAGCAGTGGGCGTTATGAACCGGGGAATTTGTGTCCTGCTCCTTGCATAGTCCTTCGAATATTCATAAAGTCAAAGGCCATCCCTATATCTCGTGTCCCAACTGATATGGGGATAACAGCATTACATAAACAGGGAAATCGTAAAAAAAACATAAAAACCATCGATTCAGCACTATGTTTGCTAACATGTTGCGCCGAATTGAAATAAATTCACTAATTTTGTAGCAGAATTATTTAAGCTATGGAAGATTTGAATCGTATAAAGGTGGTGCTTGCGGAAAAGAAACGCACCAACAAGTGGTTGTCGGAACAGATGGGGGTTACACCATCTACCGTATCAAAATGGTGCACCAACACATCACAGCCTGACCTTGGCAGCATACTAAAGATTTCTGACTTGTTGGAGGTAGACATAAAAGAACTGATTGTTAGGGAATATAGACGTTCTCTTGCAAAATAATGGATTTAAGATATGACAAAAGATAATAAAGACTGGTTATTAAGGTTGCTTCAGCAATATAAGGATCTGGGCATTGCCGAACAGATAGACTTCGATAAGTTCTACCTGTATTCCATCATTACGCACTCCACCGCCATTGAAGGCTCCACCGTGACGGAGGTAGAGGCGCAGTTGCTGTTCGACGAAGGCATCACCAGCAGCAAGCGAACGATGTTGGAGCAGATGATGAACCTTGACCTGAAAAACGCTTACGACTATGGCAGGAGGTGGATTATGCAGCATGAACCAATTACCATTGACTGGCTCATAACGCTTGCCGGGAAAGTGATGGCTCGGACAGGCAGCGAATATCATTCCATTGGGGGTGACTTCTCTGCCGCTAAAGGTGAGCTGCGCAAGCTGAATGTGACGGCGGGCACTGGCGGCAAGTCATACATGTCATATCTGAAAGTACCAGCAAAATTGGCCGCTTTCTGTGACGAACTCAATAGACGGCGCAAAACCATTGATACTACTGATGTCACAGCCGTATATGATCTCAGCTTCTGGGCACACTTTGAGCTCGTCAGTATCCATCCATGGGCAGACGGCAATGGCCGCACATGCCGGCTGCTGATGAACATGCTTCAATGGGAGTTCGGTGTGCTGCCAACGAAGGTGCTGAAAGAGGACAAGGCAGAATATATTCAAGCCTTGATAGACACCCGTGAAAATGAAGACATCAACATCTTCCTTGACTGTATGGCCCGCCATCATTGCCATCACCTGCAATCAGACATTGATGATTACATCAAGAGCATTTCAGATAATGTTGTCGATTGCTCGGCGACGAAAGGAGACGCTTTCCAGAGCAAGAAAGAAGCAATGAAGGAGGAAATGGTCGATAAATGGTCGATAAAGCCATCGTTGGCCGAGAAAATGGTCGATGTTTTGCAGTTTATGGCCGATAAAGAAGAAATCACCACTGAGGCAATCGTGACTCACTTCGGCTTCACCACCACCACGGCCAAGCGTTATCTGCGCCAGCTTACTGAGTTCGGCTATCTGGAAGCACATGGCGGCAACAAGAACAGAAGATATAAAATGCGGATTACTACATAACATAAAGATTTATCAAGGTTGTACCGTGATCAGTTCCTGATCAGGCAGCATCATGCGCTCAAAGAACTTCACAATGTCAAGCCAGTAGAAACGCTTCCACTTTGTGTCACCATTCTTTAGGCCATAATAGAAATTGTAGGCGTCAACGTACACTATAACTTTCTTCTTCTCCATAGTCTGAACGTTAAAAATAAAGCCCCCTTTCGGAGGCTTGAGCTTCGGCATATCTCATCCGAGCGGGATTAATTTTCTAAGCTGCTTTTCAGCAACTGACCCAAGTATTTTTCATACAAGGGGTGATTCTGGTGCAAAGATAGGAAGTTTTTCAGTAACCACCAAATGTTTTGGCGTTTTTCTATTCATGCACCTTCATTTTTTTCTTCTTCGTACTCTTCTCGCGTGCGCTCGGCTCTGCCGCTTGCTACTGAAAGGACGCAAGAATGGCGGGGTGGGGTCGATGATGAGCACATCATCGTAGGTCAGGCCGTAGAGGTGATAGACGAGGCGGTAGATTTCTTAATAAACTCCTTCTTCAACCGCCACAAACTGCTTTGTTCCGTTACGCCGACGAATAGAATGTCGTCGGCCAGTTCGCAGATGTAGCGGTTGCGGGCCAGGGCTGTAGCTTTCGATTGGCGTGTGGCTGTCGTGGCAGAGATGATGAGCAGGCGATCTTCAGTTAAGGCATCTTTCATCTCGTCTGGAACAACTTTATACATTTGCCTTGCCAACACAAGAATAATGGGGCATTTGGCTTTCAGAAGGAAGTGCAGCACGTCCTGTTCCAGTTTGCTACTGAAACCACTGATGATGCAGTCGCCCGTGCCTTGGCTTGCTGCCCAGTCATAGCATTTCAGCACCATATCAAGTGGTATGGTGCTGGAAGCTAAGAAAGCAGTCTTCTTTAGCTTCAGCAGTTCCTGGTTGCCAAGATATTCCATCAAAGGATTCCTTCGCGTTTCAGAATCTCCAGCATCTCTGCGGGAGTCACAACGATGGGCTTTTGTGGGAAATGCTTCTTATTGCCAGTCACAAGGAAGGCCTCCTCTTTCGATAGAGCCACTTCATAGAACACCACATCCTTTGGGTCGGGGAAGTGTTCTGAACTGTATGTGCGATTTGTACTGATGCCAGCATCGAGTACCTTGTTGAGAATAGCGGCAATAGCTTGAGAGGGGAAATGGAATTTCGGCCTATTGAGCACATCTTCATATTCCGCAACAATTTCTTCATTATACAGCGGACATAATCCCATTTTGGAAATGGCACTTACCACTCTGACTGTTGCTGTATCATTATAATGGGATAACAATGCAGAAACAAAAACGTTTGTGTCAATGACTGCGTAAATCATGCTATAGCCTTTTTACGGTCTCTTTCCTCACGGGCCAGCCTTATCTCTTCGTTAATCTCATCAAGCGTCAAGTCTGGCAATTGGCCGCTTTCCGCCATTTTTCTTATTTCGCGGAAAGCATCAAGATTTCCCATCGAATCCCATAAAGGAGTTGCCTTTATCTCAAACGGTATTTTCCTATACATTACCACTGCATTGGCAAACACATTCATTGCCGTGTTGGCACTCATGCCAAATTGCTGGCAGAGCGCGTCGAAGTTCTTTTTCAGTTGTGCGTCCATACGCACGGTCATAGATACTTGTGCCATAATCTTAATCGTTTAAACGCTGCAAAGATAATACTTTTATTCCATTCTGCCATCATTTTGCCGTAAAATTATGTCATTTTAGCAAGAAATACCTATTCTTGGCTCTCTAACTCATCACCCATGCGGTACTTGATGTCGTAATTGATGATGAAGTCCAGTTCCTCATCCGTAAAGCCGTAATGCTTGGCAAGGATTTTGTCTATCTCATCGATGATGGGTTTGGAGAGCTTCTTCTGATATGCATAAGATTGGTTTGTTCCGCCATCAGATTTATTCACGACTGAGAGCATTTTGTTCCTGTCCATATCCTTTTCTAACTTATTAGCAAAGATACCAACATTATTTTCCTTATCATAGTTGAGGGTAAAATCAAAGATATTTGATTCGGTTAGATTAAACATATCATAATTAGTAGAATAATACCACCAAAACAAATTGGAATTGAGTGCTGACATTAGGTAATCCGCAATATCGCTATTACGTATATGTTTCTCCTTGTTGCTAGCTGATTCTGTATTAAATCCATTGCGAAGGAAAATAATCCAATATCGTAATCCAGCAGATCGATAATGTATTAGCGGGTCTTTATAATATGAGGTCACATATCGGCCTATTATATTGTCTGAACTATACTTACTATATATTCCATACTCTATTGGAGATGAGAACCTCCATATACGTTCTCCTATTATTGATGAATTGTAATACAAATTATTGAATAACCATTTACGATGCTCAGATGCCCACCTCAACACCGTTGTCGTAATAAGAACGTCCTTGTTTCTTGCTACAGATGAAATAAAGATATTCAATCTTTGATCTGCACCTTTATTTCCATCAAATAGTTTTCCTGGACGAATCTCATAGCTGCTAACACAAAGATACTTATTTGAAGTCATAAGAGTTCGCAATGAGAACATGTTTTTAGCTGCAGTAAATGAAAGTGGAACTATCATTCCGATTCTCTGATCAACAGATAATAATTTTAGTGACCTTTCAATTGCAAAAGCATATAAATTATTACTCTCCAATGTATTATAGCCAACAATCTTATACGTATCTGCAACTGATTTTCCTGTTTCTTTATTCTTTTTAGTATAAACCACATATGGTGGATTACCAATAATTACATCGAAGCCACCATTACCATTAATGATGTCGTAGTATTCGGCAAGCCAATGGAAAGGCTGGTGTGATTTGAGCCAATTTTCGTATTTTATGTATCCACCAGAAATTGTAGACGCAAATAGTTTATTGTTCAGCAACTCGTCAAGTTTCTTTAGACGGTCTTTCAGTTCTTTCTTAGCATTGCGGAAAGTTTCGAGGTCAGAGCTTTGTTCTAATTGTACTTTCTTGAAGGTGCTATAAGCATGGGCCACGATATCCATTTCAGTATGAACCTTGTCAAGGAATTCTTCTTTGGCAAACATATCGCCGTAGTTCAAATCATTCTCCAAGTCGTTGGCCGTTGCGTAACCCACTAAGGTATTCCCACAACGGATGTTGAAGTCAATGTCAGGCAATGGGTCAAGGCCCAAGTTGGGATCACGAGGATTCACATCAACTACAGCCACCATCTTCAGGAACAGACGCAGTTTGGCTATTTCTGTAGCCTCCACCATGATATCTACACCATAGAGATTGCGCAGGATGATGTTCTTATAGATGAAGTAACGGATATTCGAACGGTATTTGCCATTGAGTTCTTCCAACTCTTCCTTGAATAGATTTGGATTATCGTTATTCCAGCCTTGCATCCTGTCAATACATACCTCGTAAAGTGGTTCGAGAATATTAAGGGCTGCAAAAAGGAAGGCGCCAGATCCACAAGTTGGGTCAAGGATGGTAACCTTACGCAACTGGGCATAGAAATGTTTTACAAACAAGTGGTCTTCTGTTTGAGCCAACAGGTCTTGCACAAACTGGCGGATGTCGAGATTATATGTGATAAAGTCGTTGATTTCTGTAATCTCACTTTTTTCTATCTTTGCCTTGATGTTGGCATAGCGCTGTAATCGCTCTATAGTTTCTCGCCATATCTCAGTAGGCAGCGCGAAGGCTTCAGGCGTCTTTTCGTTCCAATGGCTGCGACGCTCCAAAAGATTGGGCTTTGTGGTGTCTATGCCGATAGCGATGTGCTCTGGGATGGGGAGACCGGCACCCTTCTTCACTGCGTCGAAGATATAGCGGTCGCCACTCTGCTGGAGGAAGTTCCACACAGATGGGTGCGCGGATGCCTTCGTCCGCATTGACGTTTGTGCGGGCGAGGACGCCCGCGCTCCCAGGGTGGCATCCATGAGGAACGGAAGAATGGTGTTGCGGCCTATATATTCTGTGATGTCCTCCTTGGTATAATAGGCACCCATTTGGGCACGGTCATTGATGTATTGCTCGAAGATGTAGCCCAGCACATCCGGATTGATGTCCTTTCCACTAGCGGTCAGGCGGTCATCTAAGTGCCAATGCCACTGGTCGAAAAAGGCGAAGAGGCTCTCAAAGGCTTCATCGGCAATATCGAGCGTGGGGTAATGTTCTTCCAGTTCGTGGATGCTGAACATACCGCCATTCAGATAAGGTATACGCCCGTACTTACTGACAAAATCCTGCTGATGGCGAGGCGAGTTCAGGCCATCGTGGAACAGACTGATTAGGAAACCTTGGTAGAACGTACCATAGAAGCGATCCTCACCTTTTTCGTTCTTTACCCAAGCCAACTTGTCGCGCAGGTAGTTGACGTTCCTATCGAGGAAACCTTTCTTTTGGATAAAGTAGCAGAACATCAAGCGATTCAGCATCACAGAGGTGTACCACTGCTTGTTACGGTTCTTTTTCAGGTCTGTAATCTCATCATCGATACCAGTAATGTATTTGGCGAAGTTGGTATGTTCTTTGCGGAAGCCTGTATAGAAATCTTTGGTAATTTTCTCAGAGTTGATGATAAAGCCAGCCTGCACCTTGTCTTTCACATCCATGATGGTGGTATGCTCGTCCAGGTCAAAGCACATATCTTCCACCTTCTCAAATAGGAAGTTAGCCTTCTCTGCTGTTTCGTATTCAACCAGTACCAAGTCGCGTTTCTCTACTTTCTTCACAGGCACCACCCAGAGATGATGTTGAGGCCTCACCCCCTGCCCCTCTCCAAAAGGCGAGGGGAGTAAATAGTAAATGCAGATGTAGTCATATGCTTGTCGCCGCAGTTTCGTATCAATCTTTTTGCATATTGACGAAGTGGGAATCTCCTGCACCTGGCAGGTCAACACCTGAAAACCGCTGCGGTCGGCTATTTGCTGAAACACATAGACGGTATCTTCTATCGTGATGTCAAACGTGGTCTGTCCTTTGGGATTGTTCCACCCCATCTCGCGGATAAACAACTCACGGAAATTGCTCTCTGCAATATACTGATTGAATGTTCTTTTGTTCATACCCAAGAAAATTCTTCTAATTATTCAAATTTCTTTCCGTAAAATTCAATCCCAGTGAGCAAATGATGCTCGGATCTTTCTGTTTATTGCGGTCTTCATCGATACGGCACAGCGTTCCGTTCTTGTGCATCTCCAATACAGATTCCACGATATCGTCATTGGTGCTGGTGCGCAGCATACGCCCAAGAATGAACTTCGTACCCTCCAATAGTTGGTAGTTATATACATCGTCGATGGCCAGTTTCAACAGTTGCTTCTTGTCTGCATCGAAGAATAGCGTAAGCGGCTGCTCATAATAGTGCTGCAACAGGTCGATGATGCGATAGCGGGTGCTGAAACGGTTGCCAAGAATACCGCTGACATTGGTGGTCTCTGATTTCATTCCATCCACGGCTTTCTTTACTAAATCAAAGTGGTTGTCGAGTGCAGGCAAGGCCGGCTCATCAGCAGGGCAAGCCATCGCCTGGAGAATCTTCTTCTGCGACTGACTGATGATTTCGCCTTTCGAGTTATACCACGTCAGCACGTCATAATCGTTATATGTCTTGGCGTAGGTGATGACGCCATCCTCTATGACATTGGCTGCACGTTTGGTAGAATAGATGATGTCGCTGAGTGCAGGGATAATCTGCTTCAGTTTAGGATTGGCATCTGTGGCATTCTTCCATATCTGGTAGGCTTGCGAGGCCAAGTCCACATCGTTGTCATCCTCATCGTCTAACGAGCCACTCTTCTCGTTATACATATCACGGAGGTTCTGTTCGTTACCTTCAAAGAATATTTCGTCGCTACCAACGATGTTAGCGTTTTCATTGATACGGGCATTCAGACGACTGCGCAGTCGGATAATCTTTTCAACACCCTCGGCAGGGAAGAACGAATAGCAGAAGATTTCCTCTGCCTCTTGGCCGATACGGTCTACACGACCAGCTCTCTGAATCAGTCGGATGATGGCCCAAGGCAGATCATAGTTCACAATGACGTGACCATCCTGCAAGTTCTGACCTTCTGACAGCACATCTGTAGCCACCAACACGCGCAACTCGTTTTCTGCAGAAACGTCGGCCTTGTTGCTCAATGGTGAGAACCGTTCTACGATGGCTGTCGGATTCTTGCTGCCACCCGTCGCTCTGTCGATATGACTGAAGCCACGCTTGCGCAACTGGCGATAAACATAATTGGCTGTATCTGAGTATTGGGTGAAGATGAGCACCTTGTCTCTCAGATGCGTCTTGCTGAGCAGTTCCTCCAGCATGTTCAGCTTCTGGTCTGTCTGCGGATTCCATTTGTCACAAAGCAGAATCATCTTGATAATCTGATCGCAGTCCTGTTTCAGATGCTGTTTCAATGTGCGTTTGAAGTACGTCGATTCTATCCATGCCACATTATTTTTCTGAGTCAACATCATATAGTATTGACGGGCCTTCTCCATATAGACTTTCATGTCTGTGGGAATCTCTATCAGTCCGTCGCCACCCATGCGGTCCTCTTCGTCATTGTCATGGTCAAAGATATCGTTAATATCCTCATCTTCAATCCACTCTTCAGGCAGGTCATTCTCATCGCCAATCGGTAATGGCAGTTTGTTCTCAATCGCGTAGATAAAGACGGCATTGCGCAGGATGTGACGATAGAGTGTCAGCAGAAATGAGAATCCACTACTGTCAATACGCTTGAAGAACGTGCTCTTACAGAATCCCATCATGCGCTGACCGGCGCGACTGAGATTCTCCAATAGGTGCTTGTCTGTCGTTGAGGCATTAGCCGTCTTTATAGTGTCTTCATATTGGGAGAGTCCATAACGTGGCAAGCGCAGTTCCTCCATCATGGCTATCATATCTTCAGAATAAAGACGGCTGTATTGGTCACCAGGCGTGGTGTCGAACTTGATGGCCTTGGGTTTTCGCTCTGGGAAGAAGTTCTTGCGTCCATCGTTAAACTCCAGGTATTTCCTGCCTGTTGCCTCATCCGTCTTGGCATAGTTGTCTTTAATAAAGGTACGTGTGCGACGAACCAAGAACAGTTTCATCAGTTCCTGCCAGTCGTCAAGACTGGGACTCTTCTCGAAAGCCTTGATGCTGCGGATAAACACCTCGCTATGTTTTTGCAGGAAGGCACGGTCGCCGCCCAACGAGCGGATGTATTCTTCTGGACGGATACCCAGGTCGTCATCCTCGCTGATAAAGAGTTTCAACTGACTGCTGAGGTCGGAGAAGTCTTTGTTGTAGGGTGTCGCCGTCAGGAGCAGCACCTTGCAATCCTGCCGCTCAATGAGTGCCTTGATGTTCTGGTAGCGTTTTCCCTGTTCGTTACGCAGATTGTGGCTTTCATCCACGATAATCAGACGATAATAACGGGCATTGTCGATATCTATGGGCTTGGCTATCGACATGATGTCGGCCTTCAGGTCATAACGTTTACGGTACTTGTCCCACATCTCCTGCAAATTGGCAGGACAGATGATGAGGGTGCTGCTGGCGTAGGTCATCTCATAAATCTTGGCAATGGCACAGGCCGTAATGGTTTTCCCCAATCCCACCACATCGCCAATCATGGCACCACCTCGTTTCTCGCTGTTAAGATGGCGGGCGGCAATCTTGACCGCTGTTTGTTGGAAATCGAACAACTCGCGTTGGAATTCGGGTGGTAGCGTAAACTCCTTCACACCACTACGCGCATCAGCACTTAGATGATAGGCTGTCTTCAGATAGATATAATAAGGTGGGATGATTTCTTCACCAGCCCAACTATTGTCGATGGCATCAATCAATTCCTTGGTAATGTCGATACAGAAGCGGTCGTTCCAACGATCCTCAAACCATTCTGCCAATGCTTCCAAGTCACGATTATTCTCAATGTCTGCATCCAACTCGCCCTGTTTGGTCAACCCTGCGTATGTCAGGTTGCTGCTGCCAAGGATGGCAGTAATCTTATTTCGGTTGGAGTCTGGGCTATAGGCCAAGTAGAGCTTAGCGTGAAGTGGCTCTGCCACGTAGAGCTTTACGCAGACCTTTTCATCCTTCAGTTGGGCTGACAGTCGTTGTAGCGTCCATTCGTCTCGTTTGGTTGGTATGCCAAGCAATAGCTGCTTCTTGAATTCACGAGTTATTTCGAGTTTGCATTGCTGTACGTAGGCTGCATCTGGGATTTGCGGGTTGGAATACAATCTGCGTACAAGTTCATCATCGGGCTGATGCATACCTATGAGTAATCGGCAGCGACGGAATGTCTGCCTGTCATTCTCATACACGAAATCGCCTGGAATCTGGTCTATCTGATTCACCACCAAATCCCATCCGCGAAGGTTGAAGTAGCCCACGCAAAAGTCTACGCGCTTGATACCTACATCCGTGATGAGGTCTTGCAAGCCCTGCACAAATTTCGACCCAATATTGTCGTAAATCCTTGCCATGTCTACGCTATAGTTTAGGAGCAATCAGACTATATCTTCAGGCTTGCTTACAGGTAAACACAAGAGACCTCAGGACACAAAAGAAGCGCGACACATGGCTCTTCTCTTGTATCGTGAGGTCCTAGGAATTACCTGTACTACTAAGATATAAGTCATGCCCGCGCTATCGCACGGGCATCCGCTGACTTATTCAAGTAGTACAATCGAGAAATTTCCTAGGTTTCACGATACTCTGAATAAATAGCTGATGCTATAATTGGTTCCGCTAAAATCATACCGGCACCTCCGCTGAGGCTCAAAACAGACCTTGGTCAGCGTCGTGTCACGACGATCAGCCGATACTTGCTGCAAAATTACAACAAAAAATCTATATAACGGCCATTGCGCCCCAAAAAATCACAAAAATTAAGAGAAGTCCCATCGGAATACCTCATGATATTTTTCATGAAACAACCTACATACCTACATTTTACCAGATAACATACTCATTGACACAGCTATATGTCATGTATGCCGCTTGCATTTTTGAGTTTGAACATACACTGTTGAGTGTGGGAAACACACTTTACATGAAAAGCGCCACTATCTCCCCGAATACGCACGCCGTTTGGAAAAATACGCACGTCGTTTTGGAAAATACGCACGCCTTTTGAAAAAATACGCACGCCGTTTGGAAAAATACGCACGCCGTTTGAAAAAATACGCACGCCGTTTGGAAAAATAGCGTGCGTATTTGCCGACTTCCCCAAAACCGTGTAGGTTGGCGCAGGAAAATGTAGGTAGCATACATGGCGTAATGCGTTGGCGCATAGCATATTGTCTGCCACCGTGTATGTATGTAGGTGTTTTCGTTAATATTTGTAGTTTTTTCCAGGGAATTGCAGGGAATTTGCAGAAAGTTTTGTAACTTTGTCGGCAAATTGCGAAAGAGTGAGAGAGACCTAATTTAAATCAAACAATGATGAAACGAAAATTACTATCTATTCTCGCGCTGCTCTTCCTGACGGTAACCGGCGCATGGGCTGACGGCAGTTGTGGCGACGGCCTCACATGGGCTCTTAGCAGTGATGGTAAAACGCTGACCATCGGCTATGCCGGTTCTGGCACGGGAGCCATGGAGGATTATACGGATACTAATCCTGCCCCTTGGTACTCCAATCGTGGCGACATCACGAGCGTGGTCATTAAGAACGGTGTGACGACCATCGGCGAGCATGCCTTAGAGGGATGCAAATTGACATCCATCACGCTCCCTGAAGGTCTGACTACCATTAATGCATCAGCTTTCTCTGACAACGGAACAACCATAGAGCGTGTTTCCATTCCACAGTCGGTTACCTTTATTGGCAATAATGCTTTTAAAGGAACAAGCGTCCAGAATTTCTACATCAATAACATCCCAAGCAAAATCGCTATTGGCGAGACTTCTCCATTCAAAGCACCTGGTGTATCCATCCATGTATTTACTCTGATGAAGAGCATTTTCGAGAATGCACAAAACTGGTCAAATTACACAGGTCACTTCGTGGAAGACATAGAAATCATCCATGTAAAGTCTATCACTCTTGACAATATGGTAGTACTCTCAGGCTCATCGGGCAAACTGTATGCAACAATCAAACCTGGAGATGCTCGCGTTAAAGATGTCGTTTATAGTACCAATAGCGATGTAATACATATTATGAATCCTGCCACAGGCGATTTCGAAGCTGGTGCAGATGAGGGCATCGCAACAATCACATGTGCAGCAATGGATGGGAGCGGCGAATCTACATCATGTATAGTAAGTGTTAAGAAGTCATTCGTTCCTGCAATATCTGTCACACTCAACAAGAGCAACTTAACCCTGGTAGTTGACAACTCAGCTAGGCTTACTGCTACTATCGCACCAGCTAATGCCACATACAAGAATGTCATCTGGACTTCTTCTGACGAGGATGTCGCTGAAGTAAGCGCTAACGGCGTTGTCACCGCTAAAGCTTCTGGCGTAGCTACCATCACAGCAACCTCTGAGGATGGTGCAGCACGTGCAAATTGCGAGGTAACCGTTAAAATCAATAAACTCAATTTAGCGGATGGAAGCCCTTACACAAACAATTTAGTTCTCCCTGTAGATGAACTCAGCTACACTCGTAACTTCAAGAACACAGCATGGCAGCCTCTTTACATTCCATTCAGATTGTCATACGAAGACTGGAAAGACGATTTCGACGTTGCCGAACTGCTCAACATACATTCATACGACAATGATGGCGATGGTCAGGCAGAAACTGTTGAAATTGAGACCGCCCTCGTCACAGAAGGAACGCTCAAAGAGAATCACCCCTATCTCATCAAGGCTAAGGAAACGGGCACGAAGACCATCTTCATAAACAATGCAACAATCTACCCTGCTGAGAGCAGCTCTCTCCAGTTCGTTTCTACAGCGTACACTTGTGATTTCAGAGGTGTTTACGAAAAGACAGAAGTTCCTTACGAAGGAGGCTACGTGATGAATTCCGGCCAGTTCAGAAAGTCAAACTCGGCCACAACTATCAATCCGTATCGTTTCTATCTGCAGATTACTGCAAAAGACGGTCAGACCGATAACAATGTAGATATTATCGTGAGCAGCACCATTGTCGCCAGCGGTTACTGCGGCGACCCAAGCGTGAACGACGGCAAGGACGTCACTTATTCACTGACCGGCGACGGCTTGCTGACCATCAGCGGCACGGGAGCCATGGCCTGTTATACTAATGATGAAAGTAACCCGGCTCCTTGGCGCTCTTCCTATAATGACGCCATCACGAGGGTTGTCGTCGGGGACGGTGTGACCAGCATCTGCGATGGCGCCTTTGTCGGTTGCGCCAGCCTGGCTACGGTTACCCTTAACAGCAATCCGTTTATTGGAGAAGGCGCATTCAAGGATATTAAAGATGATGCGACGGTGACGATGAACCTGAAAGCGAACTTGGCAGACGGAGCCTATTGGACAACGTTCTACAACGAGAATTACGCTTTTCAGGCAGATGCGAACACGCAGGTGTTTAAGGTGACGCTCAGCGGCACAGCATTGACCATGCATGAGGTGGAGGATAAAATTGTGGACGGTGGCAAACCTGTTGTACTGAAAACGACGGGCGGCAATCCCGTGATGACGCTGACCACATCGGCCAGCAGCAATGAGGACGACAACGACCTGACAGGCGTGTCTGCTCCAGAAGGAGTGGCAACCGACGGTACGTTCTATGTGCTGAACAATACAGCAGCAAACGGCGTGGGCTTCTACAAGCTGGCTGCGGGCAAGACGCTCGGCGTAGGCAAGGCATACCTGACGTATAGCGGCAGCCTCGCCCGCGAGTTCTTCAGCTTCGCTGAGGCAACAGACATCAGCAGACCCGCCCCCGACCCCTCTCCAAAGGGCGAGGTGAGCATATACACGCTCGACGGCCGCCGCGTCAGCCAGCCCGCGAAGGGAATCTACATCGTGCGCCCGGCCGAAGGACGCTTGCAAGGCAAGAACGGTAAGAAAGTAGTGATAAAGTAAAGAGAAGGAGGACACAGCGATGACAAAAAAAACATATATGGAGCCTTCCGTGAAGGTGGTTGAGTCGCAGCCCAAGTGCCAGATTCTGGCCGGAAGCCCAGATACCAACGGCATGAACAATAGCCTTCGAACCGAAGAAGAAGTAGACGAAGGCTGGTAAATCTGCTCCCGGCAGGCGGGACGACCGCGCTCCCAAATGCGGGCGAGGTCGTCCTCGCTCCCTTTAGGATCAGTCGCAAGGCGCGGTTGGCAGACATCCTGTTACCCTTGTCTTGACAATAATCCTACGGAACACACCATTTTCATAGCGATTTTCTTTGGAAGTTCAGGAATATTTCGTATCTTTGCCACCAATTAACTAACAAACAAACTATTATGAAAAAAAACATATCCTTTTCTATCCTGCTCACCCTGCTCATGAGCATGGTCGGCGTGAAGGCTTGGGCCTATGATGCCGAGATGAACGGTATCTACTACAATTTCTCTGGAACGGAGGCAGAGGTGACTTCAGACAATAATAAGTACACTGGCAGCGTGGAAATTCCTAAAACTTTTATGTACAACGGCATCACTTATACCGTGACCAGCATCGGCATGAAAGCATTTTGGGGCTGCTCCGACCTAGAGAGCGTGACCATCCCTAACTCCGTGACCAGCATCGGCTTTGAAGCATTTTGGCATTGCGACGGCCTGGAGAGCATAACCATCCCTAATAGCGTGACCAGCATCGGCGAAGAGGCGTTTGCTTACTGCGAATTATTGAAGAACGTAACCTTCCCTTACTCAGTGACCAGCATTGGCCAATGGGCATTCTACAATTGCTCCACCCTGCAGAGCGTGACCATCCCCAGTTCCGTGGCTAGTATCGGCAGAGAGGCATTCTATGAGTGCTGCCTGACGAGCGTTACGGTGGATTGGTTAGTTCCTATAAGCATTGGTGAGAATACATTTTCGAACAATACAAGCACCAAGCTTATTGTCCCTTATGGCTGCAAGGAGGCCTACCTAGCTTCCGATTATTGGAAAGATTTCATGATTGAGGATAACGGGAACATCTTGTTTGAGGATGAAGAGGTAAAGACTCTCTGCGTGGCCAACTGGGATGATAATAATGACAACGAGTTGAGTAAGGCTGAAGCTGCAGCAGTGACCGTTTTGGGAGAGGTGTTCAAAAATAACGAGGCAATTACATCGTTCAACGAGCTGCAGTACTTTCTCGGGCTGACCAGCATCGGCATCGATGCGTTCAATGGCTGCTCCGGCCTGGAGAGCATAACCATCCCCTATACCGTGACAAGCATCGGCGATAATGCGTTCTCTGGCTGCTCCGGTCTGACGAGTATAACCATCCCTCATTCTGTGACTAGCATCGGTGATAATGCATTCTATTTCTGCTCCAGCATGACGAGCGTGTCCATCCCCATCCCAGTGACCAGCATCGGCGACCGTGCGTTCTATGGCTGCTCCGCCTTGACGAGTGTGACCATTCCCAACTCTGTGACAAGCATCGGCGAATGTGCGTTCTCATATTGCTCCGGCCTGGAGAACATTTCAGTTGAATTTGGCAATAACAAATATGATTACCGCAACAATTGTAATGCCATCATTGATAATGATTCAAAGACGTTGATTGTTGGTTGCAAGAATACCATCATCCCCAATTCCGTGTCCAGCATTGGTGAATATGCGTTCTATGGCTGCTCCAGCTTGGAGAGCATAGTCATCCCCAACTCCGTGACCAGCATTGGCGGCTGGGCGTTCCAGTACTGCTCCGTCCTGACGAGCGTGACGGTAAAACAAACAGTTCCTTTAAGCATTCGTTCAGAGACATTCTCAAACAAGACAAATGCCACGCTTAATGTACCTGATGGCTGCAAGAGTACCTATCAGGCCGCCGATTATTGGAAAGATTTCAAAAATATTGTGGAGAACATCTCGTTTGAGGATGAAAAGGTGAAGGCTCTCTGCGTGGCTAACTGGGACACTAATAATGACGGCGAACTGAGCAAGGCTGAGGCTGGCGCAGTGGCTAATCTAGGCAAGGTGTTCTCAAGCAACACGGAGATTACATCGTTCAACGAGCTGCAGTACTTCACTGGGCTGACCATCATCGGCAACGATGCATTCAGAGAATGCTCCGGCCTGTCGAGCGTGCCCATCCCCAACTCAGTGACCAGCATCGGCAACTATGCGTTCTATGGCTGCTCCGCCTTGACGAGCGTGACCATCCCTAACTTAGTGACCAGCATCGGCGATTGTGCGTTCTCTCACTGCTCAGGCCTGACGAACATTTCAGTTGCATCTGGCAATACCAAATATGATTTCCGCAATAATTGTAATGCCATCATTGAAACGGATTCAAAGACGTTGATTGCAGGATGCAAGAATACCATCATCCCCAACTTCGTGACCGAGATTGGTGAAAGTGCGTTCGATGGCTGCTCCGGCCTTACGAGCATAATTATCCCCAACTCCGTGGTCAAGATCGGCGAAAGTGCGTTCGAAGGCTGCTCCGGCCTGACGAGTGTGACCATCCCAAATTCAGTGACCAGCATCGGCAAATGGGCGTTCCAGTACTGCTCCGGCCTGACGAGCATAGTTTTCCCCAACTCAGTGACCAGCATCGGCTTTTCTGCGTTCATGGATTGCTCTGGCCTCGAGAGTGTGATTATCGGCAACTCCGTGACCAGCATCGACAATTCCGCGTTCTATTTGTGTAACAACTTGACGAGTGTGACGGTAAAACGAACTGATCCTATATCAATTTGGGCAAGTACATTCTCAAGCCGCGCTGCCGCCACGCTTTATGTACCTGCTGGCTGCAAGAGTGCCTATGAGAATGCCGATTTTTGGAAAGAATTCAGTATCATTGTGGAGGAAATCTCGTTTGAGGATGAAAAGGTGAAGGCTCTCTGCGTGGCTAACTGGGATGATAATGAAGACGGCGAGCTGAACGAGGCTGAGGCTGCCGCGGTGACTACGTTGGGCCGGGTGTTCAGTGACAACGGTGAAATTACATCGTTCAACGAACTGCAGTACTTCACTGGGCTGACCAGCATCGACCGCTATGCGTTCCAGAACTGCACAAGCCTGAGGAGCGTGACCATCCCCCAATCCGTGAACAGCATCGGTAAAAGTGCGTTCCAATATTGCTCTCAACTGACAAGCGTGACCATCCCTAACTCAGTGACCAGCATCGACAACTCTGCGTTCAGTCAATGCGGTCTGACGAGTATAGTCATCCCCAACTCCGTGGTAGACATCGTCGACAATACATTCTCTGGATGCCAAGACCTAACGAGCGTGACCATCCCTAACTCAGTGACCAGCATCGGCAATTGGGCATTCAGTCCATGCGGCCTGACAAGCGTGACCATCCCCAGCTCGGTGACCAGCATCGGTACAATGGCGTTCTATTTCTGCAACTTGACTAGTGTGACGGTAAATCGAAAAATACCTGCAGACATTGATTCAAAAACATTCTCAAAGCCCGCACCCGCCACGCTTTATGTACCTATTGGCTGCAAGAGTGCCTATGAGGCTGCTGATTATTGGAAAGAGTTCCAAAATATTGTGGAGGTTGTCTCGTTTGAGGATGAAAAGGTGAAGGCTCTCTGCGTGGCCAACTGGGACACTAATAATGACGGCGAGTTGAACGAGGCCGAGGCTGCAGCAGTGACTAATCTGGGCGAGGTATTCAAAAATAACGAGGAAATTACATCGTTCAACGAGCTGCAGTACTTCACTGGGCTGACCAAAATCGGCGACTATGCGTTCCAGAACTGCAAAAGCCTCACGAGCGTGACCATCCCCCAATCCGTGTCCAACATCAGTTCTTATGCGTTCAATGGCTGCTCCGGCCTGGAAACTATTACAGTAGTGCCAGCCAACCAGAAATATGATTCCCGCAATAATTGTAATGCCATCATTGAAACGAACTCCGATTTGTTGATTGCAGGATGCAAGAATACCATCATCCCCAACTCCGTGACCGGTATTTACGAAAATGCTTTCTTTGGTTGCTCCGGCCTGACGAGCATAGTCATCCCCAACTCCGTATCCTACATCGCCAAAAGTGCGTTCTCTGGTTGCGGCCTGACGAACATGACCTTCCCCAACTCAATGTACAGAATCGGCGAGGGGGCGTTCTCTGGTTGCCGAAGCCTGACGAGCGTGGTCATTCCCAACTCAGTGACTACAATCGACGATTTTGCGTTCTATAGATGCACCAACTTGAAGAGAGTGACCATCGGTAGCTCCGTGACCAGCATCGGCGAAAAGGCGTTCTACTACTGCGAAAATCTGACGAGTGTAACGGTAAAACGAACTGTTCCTATAAGCCTTGCTCTCGAGCCGTTCTCAAGAATGGCGGCCGCAACACTTTATGTACCTGTTGGCTGCAAGACTGTCTACGAGCAAGATTACAACTGGAACAAATTCCGGGAAATAATTGAGGGAACGGGTGAGATTGAGGGCGACGTGAACGGCGACGGCAACGTGACGCCCGCCGACGCTATCATGATTCTGTACTATTACTTCGGTGTGGAGCAGAACGGCTTCATCTCAGCGGCTGCCGACCTGAACGGCGACGGCAAAGTCACGCCCGCCGATGCCATCGAGGCCCTCTACCGGTACTTTGGCAGCAGCAGTGCACGCGCCACCCGCCCAACGCAGGAGAACACTAAAGACCCGGAGTAGCAGTAAACAATGAAAAGAGCTATCGTGGGATAAATGCGCTTATTTGAGTGAATAGAAAGAATGGTGCACCAAGTGCACCTTTAGGCTGAAAGTTGCTGACAAACAGAAAGACGGCTGGTGCACGACAGCTGAAAAATGGTGTACCAATGGAGCTGCAATCGTGCACCAGTCACCGCTGCCCAAATACGAACGGGTTTTTAGAGAGCATGTCCGCATGGCGCTTCCCTCCATTTGAGGGGAGCGCCATGCGGAAAAGCAAATTCAGGGTCAACTGCTGTGTTGTTGCCTATATATAAGAATCATTACGTAAATTTACGTTCCATTCACGTCCATTCGCGTAGCGCCGCAGGCTAATTCCTCCTTCGCGCGTGCGCGCGCGTAATTTCGCGCGAAAAAGCGAGCTACATGTGCTACTTTGGCACCAAACATACTGGTTGTCATGTGGTTATCGGTAGCTACAGGACTCTTTTTGGCGCTACTCTTGTAGCTACAGTGGTGTTAGTGACTGAGAACAAACTTCTCGACAGAAAGAAATCAGAGGATGCTGAGGAAACCACAGGCTTAAAAAATGTCCCACGGCTTGGGACGAAAAAATAGCGGCAGTATTTTCCCAAACGGCGGCAGTATTTTTCAAAACGGCGTTAGTGTTTTTCCAAACGGCGGCGCTTTTTGGTCAAATTCGCTGAGAATTTGCCGGCAAAGGCCCATAGCAGATGGTGTAGCTACAAGAGTAGCTCCGATCGGCGGCTTGTAGCTACAGATAATGGATTGATTTCCGATAAGTTAGATGCTAAAGTAGCGCTTGTAGCGCCAAAAATTCCTTCGCGTGCGCGCGTATAGAGATTTTGTATGAGGCAACGATGTGACAGTTGCCCTGTTTGTGAGCAGCAGCTTTCTGTCTATGTCTTCTTTATTACAATGCTGTTACAGCCGTCTGATTTCCTCTGTTGAGAGGTCTGTCATTTCGGCTATCTCCTCCACCGACATCCCCTTGGATTTCATTTTGCGGGCTATATCAAGAATTCCCTCGGCCCGTCCCTCTGCCCGTCCTTCCTCTCGGCCTTTCCTCTCTCCCTTCATATAGGCGGTGTCAAGGGTGCTGGTATAGTCCCAGTATTCCTTCAGGCTCGACGCATACTGTCGACGCTCCATCTCATCGTACTGCGCTATCTCTGCCTGACGGAACAGTTTCTTAAACACCCGCTCCTGAAGGGCCTTTGGACGCTCCATCAGACGTGACAGATTGTGAAGCACAAACATCCACTTGTCGAACATCGTGTCCAACTCGTCTTCCTGCTTGTTGAACTTTGGCATTTCAAGATAGACGAAGGTGAGCTTGTCGTAGAACACATGGTTGTCCTCCACGTCCTTCAGCTTGATGACATGGCGGTAGCTGTCGGCAGGATATTCATTGTCAGCAAACATGAAGTTGAGGATGCCTACGGCGTAGACATTCTCCAGATGGTAGTCCCACTTTCCTTTCTTCGCCTGGTCGCGTATGGGTGTGGTGGCGTAGTAGATGCTGCGGTCCTTGAAGTAGGACTGCTCGGCCTTCTGCATCTCGACGATGAAGCGGCTGCCGTCCTTTGTCTTGCAATAGACGTCGAAGACGGAGCGGCGGTCATCGTGCCCGGCCCCGAGGTTCTCGCTGTTCAGGTACTGCACGTCGGTTATTCTGTTCTTGCCAACGTCAAGGAGGGCGTTGAGGAAGCTGATGAGCAGGTCCTTGTTCATCTCCGTACCGAAGAGCTTCTTGAAGCCGAAGTCGGTGTAGGGATTGATAAACCTTTCGCGTCCCGTCAGTATTCCGTCGGTCAGGTTTTCGTCGTCTCTATTTATAGCTGTCATTATCTTCTTTCTTTACAAAAAGTGCATACGCCCCTGTGGGCTGGCATTGTCGGTTGCAAAATTACGAAATATTTTTGGAAGCGACAAAGAAAAGTGTGGAAAAATATGGAGGTATAAGAAAACCGAAATGTAAACTGCTCCTGCTGGATTCTTTCCTCAGCGAAGAAATGGAGGACAGCTGTTAAAAACTCATCGAGCCCAGAAGGAATCTGCTGCTCCCAAATATTTGCCAGAAAGTTAAAAAGGAGTCCCATGTTACATAAAGCAAAAGATTTAGCAGGAAAAACAAAGTGACATTGCGCAAATAGTATTATTTTTGCAGAAAAATGTGTACGCGATGAAGAAAAACATGCTGTTTACCCTGCTGCTGGCCGTGGGTCTCCCCCTGTGGCTGACAGCCCAAGTGCCCTTCGGAAAAGGGCAGCTGACGGTGAAGAAAGTGGCAGGAAATGCCGTGAGAATTATCTATGCCGAGGGTCAGGCGGAAAGCGACCTGCCCGACTGGCTCTACGTGAAGCACGACGAGGTGAAGACCAACAACATCCGTGTCGACATTGACCGCAAGCGGCAGCTGCTCACGGTGAAGGACCGCAAGGAAAAGCCCCTGTTCACCGCCACCAGCCATGAGCTGAAGGGCGGCGAGGCCACGCTGGCCTTCAGCTCTCCAAAGGACGAGTACCTCTTCGGCCTCGGCCAGTTTCAGGACGGCTACAGCAATGTGCGCGGCCTCTCGCGGCGGCTGACACAGGTGAACACGCAGATCAGCCTGCCCATGCTCTTGTCGAGCAAGGGCTATGGCATCCTGTGGAACAACTACGGCCTGACCGAGTTCAACCCCTGCAGCCAGCAGGTTGAGTTGCAGAGACGGGGAAATGTGGGCAGGAGCGAGACCGTGGATGTCACCTCGACTGAGGGCGGCAGGAGAGAGGTGAGACAGCAGAACCTCTTCGAGGCAGAGCTCGACATCAGCGAGGAGGGCGACTATGCCTTGCTGCTCGATGTCGGGCAGAAGATGGCTCGCCGCCACCACCTGACCATCGACGGAGAGGTGGTCATCAACATGCAGAACACATGGCTGCCACCCACCACCTCGACCATCGTTCACCTGAAAGCCGGCAAGCACGCCGTGACAGCCGAGCTGACCCGTGGCGACAAGCCCACATTATTCTATAACAAGGAGAGCGACAAGACCGTCTTCCGCTCGCCCGTGGCCACAGCTGTCGACTATACCGTGTTCGTCGGTTCCCCCGATGAAATCATCGCTGCCTACCGCGAGCTCACCGGTCCCTCGCCGCTGATGCCCTCGTGGGCGCTGGGCTATATCCACTGCCGCGAGCGGTTCCACTCCTCGCAGGAGATTCTGGAGACGGCCAACCGCTTCAAGCAGGAGCAGCTGCCCGTGAGCATGCTGGTGCAGGACTGGCAGTGGTGGGGCAAGTACGGGTGGAACGCCATGCAGTTCGACGAGCGTTACTACCCCGACCCGAAGGCGCTGACCGACAGCCTGCACCGCATGGACATCCGTCTGATGCTCAGCGTGTGGTCGAAGATTGACAAGAACTCCGAGGTGGGCCGCCAGATGCAGGCTGCCGACTACTACATCCCCGGCACCGACTGGATAGACTTCTTCAATCCCGATGCCGCCGCTGCCTATTGGCGCAACTTCCAGGAGCGGCTGGTGCCCACAGGCATCGACGCCTGGTGGCAGGATGCCACCGAGCCGGAAAACGACGACTTGGCGGGCCGCCGCGTGAACCGTGGCCGCTGGGCTGGCGAGCAGGTGCGCAATGTCTATCCCCTGCTGGTGTGCAAGACCGTGTATGAGGGATTGGCCGGAAAATCCGGAAATTCTGGAAATTCCGGAATATCCGGAGAGTCTCCGATGATTCTCACCCGCTGCGGTTTCCCCGGCATCCAGCGCTATGGCATTGCCCTGTGGAGCGGCGACGTGGGTAACGACTGGGAGACGCTGCGCCGCCAGATAGTGGCCGGACTGGGTGTGCAGGCTGCCGGAATACCCTGGTGGACCTACGATGCCGGCGGCTTCTTCCGCCCCGGCGACCAGTACACCAATCAGGAATACATAGAGCGCATGCTGCGCTGGATAGAGACATCGGTCTACCTGCCCCTGATGCGTGTACACGGCTACATGAGCAACACAGAGCCGTGGAACTACGGCCCGGAGGCGCAGGCGGTCATCGCCGAGTGCCTGAAGGAGCGCTACCGGCTGCTGCCCTATATTGAGCAATGCGCCCAGCGCGTCGCCAGCGAGGGATACACGCTGATGCGCCCCCTCGTCTTCGACTTTGCCGACGACCCTGTGGCCCTGCAGCAGAAGTGTGAGTACATGTTCGGCCCGTCGCTGCTCATCAGTCCCGTTACCGAGCCGGGTGTCACTGAGTGGAAGACCTATCTGCCCAAGAGCGACGGCGGCTGGCAGGACTATCGCACAGGCCGCCACTACGACGGCGGGCAGACCGTGACGACGGCCGTTGACAAGGGCCATATCCCTGTCTTCGTCCGTGAAAAGAATAAAAAGGAACTAAATATCATTAAACAATGAAGCGTATTTTACTGTTTCTATCATTTGTCGTTTCTCATTTGTCGTTCAGCAGCGTAGCTGCGCAGTCAAGTCCCGATGCAGACCCTAACTTCTACATCTACCTCTGCTTCGGGCAGTCGAACATGGAGGGCAACGCCCAGCCGGAAACCGTGGACAAGCAGAATGTCGACGCCCGCTTCCTCATGCTGGCCACCTGCGACTTCTCCTCGCCGAAACGGACGACTGGCGAGTGGTACAAGGCCACACCGCCCATCGTCAATCCCTGGGGCGGACTGGGCATGGCCGACTATTTCGGCCGCACCATGGTGGCCGCCCTGCCCACGAATGTGAAGGTGGGCGTGGTCGATGTAGCCATCGGCGGCATAGCCATCGAAGGCTTCATGCCCGACAAGATTGCCGGCATCCTGGCAAAGGCCGAGGCCTGGCAGGCAGAGCGCATCCGTGCTTACGGCAGCAACCCCTACCAGCGGCTGGTCGACATGGGAAAGAAAGCCCAGGAGGTGGGCATCATCAAGGGCGTCCTGCTGCATCAGGGCTGCTCGAACAACGGCGACCCGAACTGGCCTAACAATGTGAAGAAGATCTACAACAACATGCTCTCCGACCTGGGGCTGAGTGCCGACAGCGTGCCCCTCTTTGCCGGCGAGACGCTGCGTCAGGACCAGGGCGGCAGCTGCTATGCCCACAACACTCAGGTGAACCGTCTGCCGGAGGTCATCCCCACGGCCCACGTCATCTCCTCGCTGGGCTGTCCCGGCAACGGAGTAGACCCCTGGCACTTCAACAACGTGGGCTACCGCGTCATGGGCAAGCGCTATGCCTACGCTGCCTTGCAGACGATGGGCTTGGAGACCAAGGTCAACCCCGATTACCAGATGCCCGACGCCTTGAGGCGGTTCTATGCAGTGAGGGAGATTGACAAGATAAACGACTTGAAGATAGCCGCCGGCTATAGCCGCAAGATCACCACCTACAAGGGAACTTTCAAGGACAACCACAAGGAAGACCTCATCGGGGAGACCACCTTCAGCAGCGATGACTTCCAGATGAGCGGCAACATGATCCTGACCACTGAGGACCAGAATGTCATAGGCATCGTCACCGCCACCTATACCGACTTCATGGGAACGGTATGGACACAGGACATCACCGTGGCCACGGGCACCATGAGGAGCATACAGGGCGTGGAGGCCGATGACGAGACGCTCGACATGCCTGTCTACACCCTGCTCGGCGTGAAAGTGGCGACGGGCAAGGAATGGGACAGCCTGCCCGGCGGCCTCTACGTCTTGAATGGCAGAATCATAAGGAAACCTTAGCCGGCGCCGTTACCCCCGCTGTCAAGCACACTGCCACGCGCGCGTAGGCAGGAGAGAGTATGTCTTTTTTCCTAACTCAAAAATAAAACTTAAAACATGAAGAAGCTGTTATTGCTGCTGCCATTACTGGCATTGTGGGGCTGCAACCCCAGTGAGAAAAAGGCTGAAAGCCCAGTGTTGACTGTCGAGGGAGGCCAGATTCAAGGTGTGCCGGCCGATAATCCTGGTGTGTATGTCTATCGGGGCATCCCCTACGCCGCCGCGCCTATCGGCGACCTTCGCTGGAAGGAGCCGCAGCCCGTCGTGGCATGGGAAGGCGTGCGCCAGTGCGACAAGTTCGGCCATCCCGGCTATCAGGCCGTACACTATCCCGGTTTCTATGCCTCAGAGTGGGGCTATGGCGACGAGGCTCCTTACAGTGAGGACTGCCTCTACCTGAACGTCTGGACAAATGCTCCCGGACAGCTGGACAAGAAGCTGCCTGTGGCCCTGTGGATACATGGCGGCGGCTATCGCGAAGGCTGGGGATCGGAGCCTGAGTTCGACGCACAGGAATGGGCATCGAAGGATGTGGTGCTCGTCAGCATCAACTACCGTCTGGGCATCTTCGGCTTCATGACGTATGCCGGACTGTCGGAGGAGAGCCCCAATCATGTCAGCGGCAACTACGGCATACTCGACCAGATTCAGTCGCTGAAGTGGATCAAGGCCAACATCGAACAGTTTGGCGGCGACCCCGACAACGTGACCATCTTCGGCCAGAGTGCCGGCGCCGGCAGCGTGCGCACGCTCTGCGAGAGTCCGCTGGCCCGTGGCCTGTTCCACAAGGCAGTCATCATGAGCGGCGGCGGCATCAATGTTCCTCCCAAGGAGGGTGAGGAGGCCAAGCCTGCTACGCCGATGAATCGCTTCTTCATGTATAATCCCACGCTGGCCGAGAGTGAGGCCGAGACTAAGAAGGTGATGGACTGGGCCGGACTGACCGACGTGGAGAAGCTGCGCCAGGCCTCCACGGAAATCATGTACACCGTGGGACAGCTCTATGGCATGGTGACGAAGGACGATCTCTTCCTCATGCAGCGTCCCATCGTCGACGGCTATGTATCGCTGAGGACCTTCGATGAGGCCACCCGCGAGGGGACCATCGCCGACGTGCCCTATATGATAGGCTACACGCTGAACGACATGGGCTCGATGTCGGCAGGCATCGCCGAGTTCTGTAAGGTGCGCCAGGAACAGGGCGGCAAGGCTTGGGCCTACGAGTTTGCCCGTCCGCTGCCCGACGACGGCAAGCATCCCGAGATTACCGACCGCCTGAAGGGTGCCTTCCACTCCAGCGACCTCTGGTTCGTCTTCAAGAGCCTGAAACACTGCTGGCGCCCCTGGACACAGGGCGACTGGGACCTGTCTGAGAAGATGCTTACCGCCTGGACCAACTTTGCCAAGTACAGCGACCCCAACGGCAACGGCGAGGGCGAAGGCCTGGGCTGGGAGCCTTGCACGGCTGAGAACCCGCAGTTCATGCTCTTCAAGCTCGATGCCAACGATGCCGAGGCATCGGAGATGGGCGAGCCTATTATGCCAGAGTAATAGCCGATGATAAAACTTAGACTTGACAGAATGAAAGGAGTAATGGCCTTTTGCGCGACGGCTCTGCTGGCCGGGTGCGCTCCAGCAACGACGGATATGGAACAGCAGATAGACGAACTCTATGAGCGCATGACGCAGGAGGAGCGGATAGCCCAGCTGAGGAGCATGTATATGGATGAGCTCTTCGACGGGCAGGGGCGGCTGGACACCGCCCGCTGCCGCCAGCTCATTCCTCATGGCATAGGCCACTTCTCGCAGTATGCCAGTCAGAAACCTACCGACCCGAATGTCCTGCGCGACCGCGTGGCGGCCGTGCAGGACTGGCTGATGCACAACACGCCCAGCGGCATCCCGGCACTCTTCCACGAGGAGGTGCTCTCGGGCGTCAACACCCGTGGCGCCACTATCTACCCGCAGCAGATTGGGCAGGCCTGCTCGTTCAATCCTGAGCTGGCAGCGCTGAAGACGCTGCAGACGGGCATCGCCATGCGCAAGATGGGCGGTGTGCTGTCGCTCTCGCCCATGGTCGACGTGTGCCGCACACCCAGCTTCAACCGTCTGGAAGAGTCGTATGGCGAGGACGGCTATCTCTCTGCCGTCATGGGAACCGCCTTTGTGCGCGGCTTGCAGCAGGGCGACCTGAAGAAAGGCGTGGGCGCCTGCTCGAAACACTACCTGGGCTATGGCGGAGGCGGTGATGCCGAAGAGAAGGAGCTGATGGAAGAAATTCTGCTGCCCCACGAGACCATGATTCGGCTGGAGGGAAGCCTGGCCGTCATGCCTGGCTATCATGCCATGAAGGCCTCCCCCAGCCCCTCCGAAGGAGAGGAGGCTGTGAATTGCGTGGCCAACAGCTATATTCTGAAGGACATCCTGCGCGATTATCTTGGCTTCGACGGCATGGTGGTCAGCGACTACACCGCCATCGACCAGCTGCCTGAGCCCCCCGAATTCCCCAGTGAGCAGATGATGGCATGGACGAAGACGGATAGAGCTGCCGCCGCCATCAATGCCGGCAACGATGTGGACTTCCCCCACGGTGCGAACTACAAATTCCTGCAGGATGCCCTCGACGACGGATTGGTGCGCCCGGAGGCTTTTGAGCGCGCCGTGAAGGACGTGCTCCGCTATAAGTTCCGCGCCGGGCTATTCGATGAGCATCCCTATCTCTACAGCACGGAGAACATCGCGCTCGACACCCCTGAGGAGCGGCAGACGGCTTACGATATCGCTACGCAGTCCGTCGTACTGCTGGAGAACAGCGGCATATTGCCGCTGCAACGTTCAACGTCTGACGCCCAACGTTCAACGTCGATTCTTCTCACCGGCCCTAACGCCAACTCCATGTGGGCCATGTGCGGCGACTATTCATTCCCCGCCATGAGCTACTTCTGGAAGAAGGTGGAGAGCGACCTCGACCATCCCCATGTGGTGACATTGCTTGAAGGTATGAACGACCGCAAGCCGGAGGGCGTCAACGTGCTGTATTCCCGTGGATGCGACTGGACCGACACCATCGAGACGAAGTATGCCGTAGGTGGCGACGAGCGGGCCTGGGAGTATGAGATTCTGCACCGCAAGGTGGACTCCGGCGAGAAAGCCGATGCCCGTGAAGCCCTGCAGATGGCCCGTCAGGCCGATGTCATCATCGCTGCCATGGGCGAGAATGTCATGCTCTGCGGAGAGAACCGCGACCGCCAGGGGCTGCGTCTGCCCGGACGGCAGGAGCAGTATGTGGAACAGCTGCTGGCCACGGGCAAGCCTGTAATCCTCGTGCTCTTCGGCGGGCGCGCACAGGTCGTCTCCGGTCTGGCCGAGCGCTGTGCCGCTGTCGTTCAGGCCTGGTATCCGGGCGAGGAGGGTGGCCATGCCGTGGCCGACATCCTCTTCGGAAATGTCTCGCCCTCGGCCAAGCTGTCGGTCAGCTATCCCAACACGGAGGTCTACGAGCCGCTCTGCTACAACTATTCCGCTGAGCCTGATGCCCGTGTGCAGTGGCCCTTCGGCTATGGTCTGAGCTATACCGCCTTTGAATACACCAACCTGCAGATGGACAGCGAGGCAGCAACAGCCGACGAGAGCATCGGCCTCTCCTTCGACGTGAAGAACACAGGCACTGTGGCAGCCGACGAGATAGCCCAGGTCTACCTCTCGCCCACATCTGCCGACCAGCCCATCCGTCCCATCCAGCTTCAGGGCTTTGCCCGCATATCCCTCCAGCCGGGTGAGACGAAGACTGTCAGGATGAAGCTCTTTACCGAGCAGCTTGGCTACTACAGCAACAATGGCCAGCGCCAGTGGAATGTCAGCCCCGGCAGCTATCTCGTCAAGATTGGCGCCTCTTCTGCCGACATCCGCCTGCAGCAGCAGGTCACCCTGAAGGGCGAGCCGGTCAGCAAACCCCTGCGCGAGTACTATTTCTCTAAGAATCTATAACATCAAAACAACTGATACAACAAGGAACATCTTTATTACACCAATGAAAAAGACTTTGCTAACAACAGTGATGCTGTGTCTGGCGCTGGGAGTCTCGGCACAGACGGAAAGCGCGAAACAGCGTGTCGTCGAAGACGGCGGAACCGGCCCCTACAAGGCCATTATGAAAGAGGAGGCCAGCCTCCCGGCACATACTATCTTCGCTCCGCAGGATTTGTCGGCCTTCGGTGCCTCGAAGCCCCTGCCCGTACTCGTATGGGGCAATGGCGCCTGCACCAACTCGCCGTGGGAGCACTACAAGTTTCTCAACGAGATTGCCAGCTACGGATTCATCGTGGCCGCCACGGGCTACATCCCCATGGAGGACAAGCCCTACCGGGGACCCATGTCCACCACCCAGCAGCAGATAGAGAGCATTGACTGGGTCATCGCACAGAATGCCGACCCTGCCTCGCCCTACTACCAGAAGATTGACACGAAGCAGATTTGCGTGGCTGGCATGTCGTGCGGCGGCTTGCAGACGCTGTTCAACTGTGCCGACCCCCGCATCTCCCTGCTGATGATTTGCAACAGCGGCCTCTTCAACCAGCAGAATGCCGGACAGGCCGTCGGGGGCATGCCCATGCCTCCGAAGGAGAAGCTCACCGAGATTCACACGCCCATCATCTATATCCTTGGCGGCGAGTCGGACATAGCTTACGGTAACGGCATGGACGACTTCCACCGCATCAGCCACGTGCCGGCATACGCTGCCAACTTACCCGTTGGCCACGGCGGCACCTACAGCAAGCCTCACGGCGGCGAGTTTGCCGTGGTGGCACTGGCCTGGCTGCAGTGGCAGCTGAAGGGCGACCAGAAGGCAGCACTGATGTTCAAGGGAAAGGACAACGAGCTGTCGCGCCGCGAGGGCTGGACGCTGGAGAAGAACGACAAGGCACAATAATCAACTATTTTAAGAAGCACATTCACTATCTATGACACAACATATCAAGAGAATGATGACCGTCGCCCTGATGGCAACCGCGCTTGCCGTAGGGGTGAGCGGCCAGAGCCTGAAGCCCTGGACGAAAGGGGGCTTTGAGACAGGAAAATACCGTAACCTCTTCGTGGAGATGGGCTATAAGCAGGCCGATGTTGACGCAAAACTCAAGGAGGTGTTCAACGATGTGTTCCGCGGACCGAACAAGGTCTACTTCGAGGTGGGCGACTCCATGGCCTACATCTCCGACATCAAGAACCACGATGTGCGCACCGAGGGCATGTCGTACGGACTGATGATTGCCGTGCAGTTTGGCGAGAAGGATATCTTCGACCGCCTCTGGCGCTGGGGCAAGAAGTACATGCAGCACCAGGATGGCATCCGCAAGGGCTACTTCGCCTGGAGCTGCCGCACCGACGGCACACGCAACTCGCCCGGAGCTGCCAGCGACGGTGAGCTTTACTACATCACCGCTCTGCTCTTCGCCTCCAACCGCTGGGGCAACGACACTGGCATCAACTACAAGGCTGAGGCACAGTATATTCTGAACTGTGTGCAGCCGAAGGAATATGAGCCAGAGCGGCGTGGCGGCTTCGGCGGCGGCTTCGGTGGCTTTGGCGGTCAGCAGCAGGCTGGCCCGCAGAAGATGTTCCTCATCAACCCCGAGACAGACCTCATCACCTTCACCCCCGACGGCTTCGGCCAGAGCTACACCGACCCCAGCTATCACATCCCCGCCTTCTCTGATGTAGGGGCGAAATGGGCCGATGACGTCCGCTCAGCCTATTGGAACGAATGCGCCAAGAAGAGCCGTGCGTTCCTGCATAAAGCCATCAACGAGACCACGGGCCTGAATGCCGACATGTGTCAGTACGACGGCAGCGAGATGCAGATGCCACGCTTCCCCGGCATGCCGCAGGGAGGTCAGCAGCAGGGCGCTCCCCGCCGCAATGGCAGCAATAATTTCCGCTACGACTCCTGGCGCGTGCCCATGAATATCACCATGGACTACGAGTGGAGCTGTGCCGATGGCGAATGGCAGCGCCAGTACGGAGAGAAGATTCAGAACTTCTTCTACAGTCAGGGTGTGGACACCTTCGTCGACCAGTACCGCACCGACGGCACCCTGCCCGAGGGCAACGAGATTCTGCAGGCCGGCGGCTTCCGCAAGCTGCGCCACAGCATCGGCCTCGTGGCCACTGTCGCTGCGGCCTCGCAGATGTGCAGCCACGCGAAGAGCAAGGAATTTGTCGATGCCTTGTGGAACGCCAAGCATGTGCCGTTTGAGGATGGCTACTTCGATGCCTACTACGACGGTCTGCTCCGCCTCTTTGCTTTCATGCACCTCAGTGGCCGCTATCAGGTCATCACCCCCCGTCTTCCATAGGCCTGACAGTTTTTTTGCGGGAAAACTTGCGGAGGAATGAAAAGTTTTTTGTAACTTTGCACCGGAAGTATTATACACTACGATGAAAAAGGCTATAAAGAACTTTGAAGAACTCATTTCACGCCTGTCCGGGGGTGAAAAAAGCAAGCGAGTAGCAGTGGCCTGTCCCCATGACGAGACAACGCTGCAGGCAGTGAAGAAGGCAATGGACGAGGGCTTTGCAGCTCCCGTGCTGGTGGGTGATCCGCAGCGCATAGGCTCCGTAGACTGGGCACCCGTCGTTGCCGCTACCGACGATGACGATGCCGCCGCCAAGGCGGTGGCACTGGTGAAGGACGGTGAGGCCGACGTACTGATGAAGGGGTTGTTGAACACCGACAACCTGCTTCGTGCCGTGCTGAACAAGGAGAAGGGCATCTTGGAGAAAGGCCGGGTGCTGACCCACCTGACCTGTGCCGAGGTGCCCGAATACGACAAGCTGCTGTTTATGACCGACGTGGCCGTCATTCCCTATCCCACCAAGGAGCAGCGTGAGCAGCAGCTGCAGTATCTGCTGGATCTCTGCCGGTCGATGGGCATTGACGAGCCTCGCGTGGCACTCATCAACTGCTCGGAGAAGGTGAACGAGAAGCATTTCCCCTTCACCGTGGAGTATCAGGAGCTCATAGCCCGCACGCAGGCTGGCGACTTTGGCCCGTGCATCGTTGACGGTCCCCTCGACCTGAAGACATCGCTTTCGGCTGCCGCCCTCCACAAGAAAGGCCTTTCATCGCCGCTGGAGGGACAGGCCGACGGTCTCATCTTCCCCGACATCCAGGCAGGCAACGTGTTCTACAAGACCATCACCCTCTTTGGCCATGCCCGCACCGCCGCAGTCCTGGCCGGACCGCAGGTGCCCGTGGTGCTCACCTCCCGCGCCGACGGTCTTGAGTCGAAGTTCTTCAGTCTCGCTTTGGCGTGCATCTAAGCCTATGCTCATACTTGTCATCAACCCTGGCTCTACCTCGACCAAGATGGCTGTTTATGAGGATGAACAGCCGATGGTGCTCCGCAGCATCAGCCACACCAATGAGGAACTGTCGCGTTTCGACGATGTCATTGAGCAGCAGGACTACCGCAAGCAGCTGGTGCTCGATGAGCTGGAGCGGGTGGGCATCCCGCTGGAGTTTGACGCCGTCATCGGACGCGGCGGACTGGTGAAGCCCATCGCAGGCGGCGTCTACGAAATCAATCAGAAGATGCTCGACGACACCCATTCGGGCATCGCCATGCACAACCATGCCTGCAATCTGGGCTGTCTCATTGCCCACGACATTGCTTCCAGCATTCCCGGCTGTCGCTCGTTTATTGCCGACCCCGGCGTGGTGGACGAGCTGAATGACTATGCCCGCATCAGCGGCTCGCCACTGATGAACCGCATCTGCATCTGGCATGCGCTGAACCAGCGGGCCATTGCCCGCCGCTTTGCCAAGGAGATAGGCAAGCAGTATGAAGACCTGAACCTCATCATCTGCCATCTGGGCGGGGGCATCAGTGTGGCAGCCCACGACCATGGCCGCGCCGTCGATGCCAACAATGCGCTCGACGGCGAAGGCCCGTTCTCCCCTGAGCGTGCCGGCAGTCTGCCTGCCGCCGACCTCATCCGTCTTTGCTTCAGCGGCAAGTACACGGAGAAGCAGCTGTTGAAGCGTATTGCCGGAAAGGCCGGACTGAATGCCCATCTGGGTACTGCCGACGTGAAGGAGATAGAAATGCGCATCCGCGACTTTGGCGACACTCATGCCGAGCTCATCCTTAACGCCATGGTCTACCACATTGCCAAGAACATTGCAGGCTTGGGAGCCGTGTTGTGCGGGAAGGTTGATGCCATCCTGCTCACTGGAGGACTGGCACGTTCGGAGTTCGTTATCAGCCGTTTGCGTCAGCGCATCGAGTGGGTGGCTCCAGTCTATTGCTTCCCCGGAGAAGACGAAATGGAGGCCTTGGCACTGAACGCCCTTGCCGTGCTGCGTGGTCAAAGGAAGGTCGCAGAGTACGACTAAAGTGTTCAAAAATCCAAAATGTTTAACCAATATCGGAAGTACTGGTAATTATAGACAAAAATAATCGGGTTTTGATAAGCGATATGTGAAAAAAAATGGTGATATTTGCACACCAAAAATCATAGAGCTTATGGCCTACTTAACTGAAAAAGACCAAATTCGCTATATAGAGTTAGGCAATTTAGTTGTCGACTTCAGCGACGGAGACGTATTGTTGTTCGACACAGTAAAAGACATTTCACCCTTATACCCATTAAAACCGTCAACAACTCTGATTGCAGCATGCTTTGCAGGCTCGCAGAAGTTGATGACCAATAATGGCAGCATTGACTTTTCTGTCGGTAAAGTGATTATCTGTCCTCCCAACATGAAGGTGAGCGTGGGTGAGCACACCAATGATTTCGCTTGTAGGGTAATGTGTATTTCCGACCATCTGGTAGGTGGTCTTTTGCGCGACAAGATGGACTTGTGGCATCATGCCGTCTACGTGAAAGAAATGAACAGTGTGGAAATGTCGCAGGCTTGCCAGGACGAGCTTCAGCTCTATCTCTCGCTGATACGCTCAAAGCTGAAGCGCAAAAAGACCCCCACTCCCAATGAAATCATGCTCGCCCTGTTGCGGGCCCTGCTGCTGGAGCTGTGTTTTGCTCTGGAAAGCGACGGCAATATGCACCATGAGAAGAAACTCACTCAGGGTAAGGTGCTGTTTAACCGTTTCCTTAGCCTCATCTCCAACAGTCAGGTGAAACGAATGCCTATCTCTCATTATGCCAGCCAGTTGGCCATCACGCCTAAATACCTGACCATGCTCTGTCTGAAATACTCCAACAAGACGGCATCGGAGTGGGTTGCCCAGTACACCGTGGAGGAGATACGCTTCTACCTGAAGAGTACCGACTTGAGCATTAAGGAAATTTCTGCCCGTCTGGGCTTCTCTAACATGAGCCATTTCGGCAGTTACGTGCGCAAGCACCTTGGCATATCGCCCAGCGAATACCGATTCAGCAAGAAATCTTAATTTTTTTCCTCCCTTTTTTCTTCTTTTTGAAAATATCTTCGTACCTTTGCACCCGATATTCAAGGGGTGCCCATAAGTTGTGGGCTGAGATGATACCCTTCTGACCTGATGCGGGTAATACCGACGTAGGGATGGATAGCAGTCAATCGTACTCTCCCCCCTTTTTTATGGTAAATAAAGAAAAGGTAAAAAGGTAAAAAAAGTAAAAGGGATGAAAAAAATTCTTTTTCTTGTGGCGATGGCCACAACTGTGTGTGCGCAGGCACAGCAAAGCGTGCAGAACCGTGTGGAACAGAGGACATCCTCTGACCGTTACCGTGCAGAACAGCAGACTGACTCACTGAAGATGGAACACCTGCAAGAGGTGGTGGTCAGCGGCGTGCGGACGCAGCAGAACGCCCCCTACGCCACGGCGAACATCAAGCGCCAGGAGCTGGCCCAGCATTCCACTACCGGGCAGGAGCTGCCTTTCCTCTTTTCCCGTACTCCCGGCGTGCTGGCATGGAGTGAGAACGGGCTAGGCTCAGGAACAGTCTATATGCGCATTCGTGGTGCCAGCGACTCGCGCATCAACGTCACCCTCGACGGCGTGCCGCTCAACTCGCCTGAGGACCAGTGCGTCTACTGGGCCAACATGAATTCCTATGGCTCTCTCTTAGGCTCTGTACAGATACAGCGTGGCGTGGGTACCTCGACCAATGGCGACGGCGCTTTCGGAGGAACAGTGGCCCTCTCGTCGAAAGCTCCCATGCAGCGCCCCTCGGCAGAGGTGAGTGCCAGCTATGGCTCGTACAATACCTATAATCTGGGCGGATCGTTCTCCACGGGGCTGCTATGGAACCGCCTCATCTTCGACGGTGCCTACCACGAGACCAATACCGACGGCTTCATGCACGGTACCGGCGGTCGCTCGGGCAGCTACTACGGCGGCCTCACCCTGTCCGTGTCGGACAATATCCTCGTCCGGTACAAGAATTTTGGCAACTTCGAGAAGACCGGCCAGGCCTGGAACGGCATCACCGCCGGCAATGGCGACTACTCGCTGATGGACGGCAACTACGACGACGGCTCCTGGGCCTACCAGACAAAGACGGGCATCAAGACCTACGAGGATATTTACCATGCCGGGCTGGGCCGCTACAACTCTCTCTACGAGCAGCTGAAGACGGACGACGACGGCCTCTTCGTGAAGGATGCCAACGGCAACTACCAGACAGAGCGCTATCAGATGGCCGACGGCTCCTTCTGGCCCAAGACCACCGACAACTTCTGGCAGAGCCACAACCTGCTCACCCTGGCCTGGGACATCGACGACCACTGGAGCACCACAGCCACCCTGCACTATACGCACGGCTATGGCTACTACAAGGAATTCCGCCCGCAGAACAAGCTGACCAAGTTTGGCCTGACGGCCACCAATGCCGACGGCAGCAACATCAAACGGGCTGACTTCGTACGCAAGAAAGGCTATTATCAGGATACTTACGGCCTGGTAGGTAGTGTGAACTACAAGGACGACAGCTGGGATGTCATCGGGGGAATGTCGCTGCAAAACTTCGAGAGCGACCACTTCGGCTATCTCACCTATACCAGCAACGACATCGTGCGCCAGCAGTTCCTAGCCAAGGGCGAATACAAATACTACGACTCTGACGCCTCCAAGCTCGACGGTAACATCTACGTAAAGGCCGCCTACCAGCTGAACAGGCAATGGAAGGCGTTTGCCGATGTGCAGTACCGGCATGTGGGCTATAAGACCAGCGGCATCAACGACAAGTTCTACAACGAAAACAGCCGCTGGTTCAACCAGGAGCTTAACATCGACCAGAAGTACGACTTCCTCAACCCGAAGGCCGGCATCAGCTGGAGCGAGGGGCCTCACCATGCATACGCTTCCTTGGCTGTGAGCCACCGCGAGCCGCAGCGCGACAATTTCACCGACAACTACAAATATCCCTTCCCCAAGGCTGAGAGCCTGATGGACTATGAGCTGGGCTATACGTTCTCCACCCGTCAGCTACGCGCGGGCGCGAACATTTATTATATGGACTATACCGACCAGTTTGTGCAGACCGGCGAGCTGAGCGAGATTGGCGAGGCTCTGACCACGAACATCAAGGACAGCTACCGCATGGGCATAGAACTCAGTGCCGCCTGGGACGTGCTGCCCCTGCTCACCCTGGAGGGCAATGCCGCCCTGAGCCAGAACAAGCTGAAGGACTTCACCGAGATGGCCTCCGTGGACTGGGACGATAGTTTCCGCCCCATTCACTACGACGATGCCACGCTGGCTTTCTCGCCGTCGGCCATCCTCAACGGTTTCGTCGACTTCCATTGGCGGGGGCTGACAGCAGTGTGGCACACGGGCTACGTCAGCCGCCAGTATCTGGATAATACGGAGAACAAAGACCGCTCGCTGCCCGCCTATACGGCCAGCGATGTCCGCTTGAGTTACACCCTGTCCCTGCCCAAGCTCTGTATACGTGAGGCTGTCTTCGGGCTGAACATGAACAATGTCTTCAATGCCCACTATGCCACCAGCGGCTGGGTCTACAGCAGCATTCTCGACGACTACGGTCATCCTAACGAGAACCGCTACTACCAGATAGGCTTCATACCCATGGCCGGACGCACGGTGATGGGCAGTGTGACCCTGCGATTCTAGCCACTGCACTACATACGGTAAACGCTCAGGGGCTACTTAACAGGATTTACAGATGATGGAATTTCTTTTGGCACATTGGCTCGACATCGTCACCACCGTACTCGGCTTGGCCTATATCCTGCTGGAGTATAGGGCCAGCGTGTGGATGTGGGCGGTGGGCTTTGCCATGCAGGTGCTCGGCATTGTGCTCTACTATCAGAAGGGGCTTTATGCCGACTGCGGCATGGAGTTCTACTATCTGGCCATGACCGTCTATGGCTGGTGGAGATGGATAAGAAAGTCTCCAAAGTTAATGGGCAACAGCGGTCAGAACGAAGCTTCTGCAGCCTCCCAACCCCCTGACTCAGGGGGCTTGGCCATCCGTCACTTCCCCCACCGCCTGGTGCTGCCCTGGCTGGCGGTTATCGCCGTCGTTTGGGCCGTCATCTACTGGCTGCTGGTCATGTTCACCAACAGCAATGTGCCCCTGGCCGACAGTTTCACCACGGCACTGAGCATCATCGGCATTTGGGCATTGGCCCACAAGTACCTGGAGCAGTGGCTCATCTGGATAGCCGTCGATGTGGTAACCTGTGCGCTCTATTTCTACAAGGATATTCCCTTCAAGGCCTCGCTCTATGCCCTCTATGTCATCATCGCCATCTTCGGCTACTTCAGGTGGCGGCGCTTGATGGTAGTTAAATAAACAAAAAAACGCCTCGCTGCTATCTCTTAACTGCCAACTCTTTCGTACCTTTGCAGCCAATATTTCGAATCATTGAAAACTGAATTATAACAATACAGACCCCACCCCTACCCATCCCCTTGAGGGGAGGGGAGCGGCTACCGCCGGAGAACAAGCTGAAAGGCACTTCTCTCCCTCCCCGGCGAGGGGCAGGGGTGGTGGTCTCTATCTTTAGTTATACAGAAGTCGCTATGCTGAAAAACTTGATGACCGACGAGCAGCAGGAACTGCTGATACGCCTGATTAAAGAGAGTGAGACCATTATATGCCTGTGTCACCAGAACCCCGACGGCGATGCCATTGGCTCTTGCCTGGCTTGGGCCGAGCTGCTGAAGACGGTATACGGGAAGACGGCACAGATTTTCGTGCCCGACCAGTATCCCGACTATCTGCAGTGGCTGCCCAATACCGACAAGATTATCCGCTACGACAAGCATCGCGAGGGCTGCGACTTTGAGCTGGCCCATGCTGACCTGGTGTTCTGTCTGGATTTCAATGCCGCCCATCGCACGGCCGACATGGAGCAGGCCCTTTCCAGCTCACCTGCAAAGAAAGTGCTCATCGACCACCATCTCGACCCCACCGTCGACACAGTCCTCACCATCTCCCACCCCGAGGCCAGTAGCACCTGCGAGTTGGTGTTCCGCCTGGTTTGGCAGCTGGGTTGCTTCGACCAGCTGACGAAACACTTTGCCGTCCCCGTCTATTGCGGCATGATGACCGACACGGGCGGCTTCACCTACAACTCCAGCGACCCAGACATCTTCTTCATCATTTCGCAGCTGCTCACCAAGCGCATCAACAAGGACAAAATCTACCGCAACGTCTTCCACAATTTCTCCGAGAACCGCTTGCGGCTCATGGGATATGTCATGTACCAGCGCCTGGTGGTCGATGCCCAGCGCCACGCCAGCTATTTCACCATCACCCGCGACGACATGCGCAACTTCCATTTCGTCAAGGGCGATGCCGAGGGGCTGGTGAACATGCCGCTGCAGATCAAGGGCCACCGGCTGAGCATCTCTCTTCGTGAGGACTCGGAGAAGGACAACCTCATCTGGGTGTCGCTGCGCAGTGTGGACCAGTTCCCCTGCAATGAGATGGCAGCGCGCTTCTTCAACGGCGGCGGCCATCTGAATGCCTCCGGCGGACGCCTCTATTGTTCGCTCGACGAGGCGGTCGAAGTGGCAAAAAAGGCTATCGTAGCCTTTGAAGGAATGTTAAAGTAATAAAAACTATTACCATTTAACTCCTTTAACTCCCAAAAAATGAGTACCTTTGCAGCCGATTAATCATTTTAAGAATATGAGAAAAGCTATCATAGCGATGTTGACCGTCTGTAGCTTGTTCACGCTGGTGGCGTGTAACGACTACGAGACCTACGGCGAGAAGAAGGACAAGGAGCGCAAAGCCATCCGTAATTTTCTGGCCGACTCCAGTTTCGTGGTTATCAACGAGGACGTGTTCCATGCCAACGGCGACATGACCGACGTTTCCAAGAGGGAGTTCGTTTATCTGAACAACAGCGGCGTCTACATGCAGATAGTGCACAAGGGCTGCGGCACTCCTCTGCAGGATGGCGAGAACAGCGATTTGCTGGTGCGTTTCGTCGAGATGTGCCTGCTCGACACCACTGTGTTCTACAACGATGTGAACCCCTATGACGTCGACGTGATGAACGTCAAGCGGCAGGGTAACACCTTCACCGCCTCGTTCACCAGCGGTGCCTGGTCGCAGTCAATGTATGGTGAGACGGTGCCCGAAGGCCTGCTCGTGCCCCTCAGCTATCTGAACATGGGCCGTCCGCGTTCTGCCACCGACCATATTGCGAAGGTGCGCCTCATCGTGCCGCATACCCGTGGGCACATCATGGCCTCCCGCTATGTCTATCCCTATTATTACGAAATCAGTTTCCAACGTAAGACCGACTTATGACACTTATCAAAAGCATTTCCGGCATCCGCGGCACCATTGGCGGCCGCACGGGCAACACCCTGAATCCACTTGACATCGTAAAGTTTACAACAGCATACGCCACATTCATCAAGCGAAGTGTAGAAAGTGGAGCGTTTGCCACCGCATCAGAAACCACTGCGGTAGCAAACTCTAAACTCTCCACTCTAAACTCTCCACTAAAAATAGTAGTGGGCCGCGACGGCCGCATCAGCGGCCCGATGGTGCGCGACGTGGTCTGCGGCACCCTGGTGGGCATGGGCTACGAGGTCATTGACATCGGGCTGGCCACTACACCGACCACTGAGCTGGCCGTGCGCTGGCATGAAGCCAACGGCGGCATCATCATCACCGCTTCCCATAACCCCACGCAGTGGAACGCCCTGAAGCTGCTCAACAGCGAGGGAGAGTTCCTGACTGCTGCCGACGGAGCTGAGGTGCTGCGCATTGCCGAGGCCGAGGATTTCGACTATGCCCCTGTGGAACGCCTGGGCCGTGTCATCAAGGACGACACGATGAACCAGCGTCACGTCGACTCGGTGCTGAATCTCCGTCTGGCCGACGTGGAGGCCATCCGCAAGCGTCGCTTCCGTGTCTGCGCCGACACCATCAACAGTGTGGGCGGTATCATCCTCCCCGAGCTGTTCAAGGCTCTGGACGTGGACTACGAGATTCTCAACAGCGAATGCACCGGACAGTTTGCCCACAACCCCGAACCGCTGGAGAAGAACCTCAGCGGCATCATGGACAAGATGCGGCAGGGCGGCTTCGACTTGGGTATCGTCGTCGATCCCGATGTCGACCGTCTGGCATTCATCTGCGAGGACGGCAAGATGTTTGGCGAGGAATACACGCTGGTCAGCGTGGCTGACTATGTGTTGTCTAATTTAGAAGCTGAGGGTTTAGAACTTGCTACCGCACGGGTTTCTGGCGCGGCAGCTAACTCTCAGCTCTCAACTCCCAATTCTCAACTCACCACTGTCTCCAACCTCAGCTCCACGCGGGCCTTGCGCGATGTCACCGAAAAATACGGTGGCAAATACTCGGCAGCTGCAGTGGGTGAGGTCAACGTCACCACGAAGATGAAGGAGGTAGGAGCTGTCATCGGTGGCGAGGGCAACGGCGGCGTCATCTATCCTGAAAGCCATTATGGCCGCGACGCTCTGGTGGGCATCGCGCTCTTCCTGAGTAGTCTTGCCCAGAAAGGCTGCACCGCCAGCGAGTTGCGCCGCACCTTCCCCGACTATCAGATTGCCAAGAACCGCATCGACCTGACACCCGATACCGATGTCGACGCCATCTTGGTCAAGGTGAAGGAGATGTTTGCCCAAGACCCCGAAGCTGTGGTCAACGACATCGACGGCGTGAAGATAGACTTCCCCACCAAGTGGGTGCACCTGCGCAAGTCGAATACCGAGCCTATCATCCGCGTCTACAGCGAGGCGCGGACCATGGATGAAGCCGACGAACTGGGCAAGCAGCTCATGCAAGTGGTCTATAACATGCAAAGCAAGTGATATACATGCCCGCCTCTGAAAAGTATTCCTTCTTGTTCCTGAGTGTATTCGTGCTGGTCTTTCTCTCCTCTTGCTTCGGAGGGTCAGACGACAGCCATTACGATGTTACCGACTTTTTCAGGAATAAAGGCAATATCTACGAGGAGGTGGTGCATAACGACGATGGCTCCATTACCTATTATGGCCAGAAGTGGGGCGGGCTCTCGGCGCAGTTCGTCAGCAAGGATGGCCCTGCCGACTGGTCGGACTATGCAAGCATCGTCTTTGAGTTTGCCCAGCCAACCAAGGTGAGCACCCAGGTGGAAGTCAATGGCAAGCTCATCAGCTGGACAAAAGAAGGAGCTACGCGCCTGGAAGCCGATTTCGGCGGCAAGGATGTCAGCGCCATCAGGAACATTTCCCTCCGCCCGTGGGACAGTACCACCATTGTCATCAATCGCATCTACCTCACTGATGCCCAGCCCGTGAAGCATTCTACTTCCCTTTGGGAGGGCAAATGCGTGATGGGAAACTGGACGGGAGGCTTTACGGTCAGCGCCGAAAAGTTTGAACAGGCCAACGAGGGCGATGAGCTGGAAATCATCTACGATTCCGACGTTAGCAATCCTGCAATTACCTACTGGCAGCTGAAAACCGTCTACGACCAGCAGGACGTGCCGCTGCAGGGCAACATCCAAGAGCTGAACGACTGGGGGTGCATACTCGTCAGCCACGAGCTGCACAACTACCGTGTCACCCTGACCAAGAGAGACGTTGAGGAGCTGCGGAAGTATGGACTCTACGTCAACGGCTACTACACCATCGTCACGCAGTGCAACCTCCTGCAGTAGAATTCAACCTTTATAAGAGCAGCTAGGAAATGGTGCACCAAGTGCACCTTTAGCGTGTATATAGCTGAGTGGTAGGTGGATAGCGGGTGCACTATTCCCCGAAAATGGTGCACCAATAATGCTTTTGGTGTACCACGTACTTTTTACTTTTTCCCTTTTTATAGTGCGGAGCCGGTTCTTTGGAAAATGGCGTTAGCGTTTTTCCAAAACTCGTTCGTGTTTTCCCAAAACTCGTTCGTATTTTGGAGGGCGGGGTTGGCGCTCGATTCCATCCCCATTGGTGCTCGATTGTACTTCCATTGTGCACTATCCATCCTCCTGTCTACCAGTTTTTTGCGCCTCAAAAGTGTACTTGGTGCACCATTTCTCCACCAGATTATAACGTTTCAAGCCATTGCTAAAGGATGTCTTTCTCTGTGAGGCCGGTGAACCTGACGATGTCTGCAATGCTAGCGCCACATGCCTTCATTTTGTGTGCAATCTCTAGCGTCTTCATTCGCTCTCCTTCTGCACGTCCTTCTGCACGTCCTTCCGCAAGTCCTTCCTCACGTCCTTCCTCAAAGCCTTCTGCACGTCCTTCCAGCTTACCCTCGCCCCGGGCAGTTATAATCTGATCGGCCAGGATGACACGGTTGTCGATATAGCGGCGATAGGCAGCCTGCTCCTCGCGGTTCATGCTTGCAAATCGCAGTTTTTCGCGTGCCTCCTGCAGTCCGGGGGCATTGGCGTCTTCGGGTATGTCGGTGTTGCTCAGGAAATAGGCCCACTGCTCCAACGGCTCTTTCGACCAGCGGTTGAAGTCATTCACTTTCAGGATGATATATTCGGGAAACAGCTTATAGACGGCATCCACACCGAACTTTTGGCGTTGGAAGGTAGACAGCTGTAGCACATCGTTGTAATGTGCACCGCGGAACTCGGTCTTACCGCGGTAGAAGAAGTCCTTGCCTTGACCCAAGTCGAAGTACACGATGTTGATGCTGTACACCTTTTTCACGTTCTCGTAGTTCTTTCCGCTGTCAATGTATTCTGTGACCAGTTTTGATGCCCCGAAGAGGATGCACTGGAAATAGGCGAATTCCGACTCGCCCTGCACCTCCACTAGGAGCATCTCGCCGGCCTCGTCCTCAGCTAGCAGGTCTACGCGGTTCATCTTGGCGTCGTCGCGGTCTTTGTTGCTCTCGCTCTCTAGTAGACGGTGAATCTTCACACGTTTTTCAAGGAGCGTGGAAACGAAGCCCTCCAGCACGTCGAAGTTAGCCTTGTCGCGTAGCAGCCGTTTCAAGGCCCAGTCAAAACTGATAAATGTCCGGTCTCTCATCTTTTCTGTCATTAGCTGGGGACAAAGATACGAAGAAAAGCCCAAAGTGCAAAATAAAAAAAGGTTTTTTACGCTATTTGTTTGGCAGTTTGCGTTTTTTTTTGTTCCTTTGCAACAAGAATTACTGACACAACTATTATGAAGCATTTCCTGACCACCTTGCTGCTGGCGGCCTCGCTTTCATCGGCGGCCCAGCTGCAGACCCGCATCGAGTCTTTCCCCATCAGTAGCGTCCGTTTGGGCGACAGTCAGTTCCTGAAGAACCAGCAGCTAGACATTCACTATCTGCTGGGCATGGACGCCGACCGCCTGTTGGCTCCCTATCTGAAGGGCGCCGGCCTGACGCCGAAGGCCGAGAACTACACCAACTGGGAGAACACTGGCCTGGACGGCCACATCGGCGGCCACTATCTTTCTGCCCTGAGCTATATGCTCGCTGCCACGGGCAACAAGGAGATAGAGACCCGTTTGGACTATTTCCTCAGTGAGCTGAAGCGTTGCCAGGATGCCGCCGGAAACGGCTATGTGAGCGGCGTGCCCGACCCGAAGAAAATTTGGGGCGAGCTAGCCGAGGGCAACATCCGCGCCAACTCCTTCGGGCTGAACGACCGCTGGGTGCCGCTCTACAACATCCATAAGATCTATGCCGGCCTGCGCGATGCCTGGCTCATCGCCGGGCGCAAGGCTGCCAAAGACATGCTCGTGAAGCTGACCGACTGGATGATAGACGAGGTGAAGAACCTGACCGACGACCAGATACAGCAGATGCTGCGCAGCGAGCAGGGCGGACTCAATGAGACCTTCGCCGATGTCGCCGCCATCACGGGCGACAAGAAATACCTGCGGCTGGCCCATCAGTTCAGCGACCAGCAAATGCTGCAGCCGCTGCTCAAAGGCGAGGACAACTTGACGGGCAAGCATGCCAACACGCAGATTCCCAAGGTCATCGGCTACAAGCGCATTGCCGACCTGGAGGGCCTGGCCGACTGGGACCGCGCGGCGAAGTTCTTCTGGGACGTGGTTATCGGCCAGCGCAGTGTCAGCATCGGCGGCAACTCCATGCGCGAGCATTTCAATCCCACCAACGATTTCAGCGGACTGCTGGAGAGCGAGCAGGGGCCGGAGAGTTGCAACACCTACAACATGCTGCGCCTGACGAAGATGCTCTACCAGACCTCGGCCGACAAGAATTACATAGACTACTACGAGCGCGCCCTCTACAACCACATCCTCTCCATTCTCAATCCCGTGCAGGGCGGCTTCGTCTACTTCACGCCGATGCGCTCCGGCCACTATCGTGTCTATTCACAGCCGCAGACATCGATGTGGTGCTGTGTGGGAACGGGTATTGAGAACCCCGCCCGCTACGGCGAGATGATCTACGCCCACGAGGGCAACGACCTCATTGTCAACCTCTTCATCCCCTCCACGCTGACGTGGGGCGACCTGACCGTCAGACAGGAGAACCGCTTCCCGCAGGAGCCGTCGACCGACCTCACCATCCACACGAAGAAGCCCCGCCAGTTCGCCTTGAAGATTCGCCTGCCCCAGTGGTGCACCAGCGTGACGTCCGTGGTCAACGGTTCCCCCGTTGACACCAAGGAGAAGGACGGCTACCTCGTCATCGACCGCAAGTGGCAGGACGGCGACCGGGTGCATGTGTCGCTGCCCATGCACCTCACTGCCGAGACTACCCCCGACAAGAAGGCCCAGTACTCCTTCCTTTATGGACCCGTCGTGCTGGCTGCCAAGACCGGCACCGATCGTCAGGACGGCATGTATGCCGACGACAGCCGTGGCGGCCACATAGCCAACGGGCCGAAGATTCCCCTGACGCAGATGCCAGCCATCATCGGTTCACCGAATGAAGTGACCGCCCACTTGCAGCCTGTGGAGGGCAAGCCCCTGACGTTCCAGCTGAAGGGCGTCACCATCCCCTCGTTCGAGGGCATGACACTCGTGCCGTTCTACCAGCTCTATGAGTGCCGCTACCAGATATACTTCCCCCTCTACACCGAGGAGGAATGGGCAGCACGACAGCAGCAGCTGGCAGCCGACGAGCAGGCTCGCATGGCCTTTGAGGCCAAGACCGTGGACAAGGTGTACTGCGGCGAGCAGCAGTCGGAGAGCGACCACTTCTACCAAGGCAAGGACGCTTGGAACGGAGCCGACGAGGGCGTCCACTGGCGCCGCACACGTTCGTCGTTCTCCTACCAGATGAAGACCACCGATGCTAAGTACGTGCGCATAAAAGGCTTTGCCGACCGCGATGCGATAGTCGTCGGCATCGACGGCACGTCGCTCGGTAGCGTCCGCTTCGACCGTTCCGGCGTTGCCACCGTCGCTTTGCCCGCCGAGATGAAGTCTCCTGCCACCATCACCCTCGGTGCGGAGCAAGGCCGGCAGACGCCGCGCATCAGCGAAATCAGACTTTGCAAATAAGGGCGTTTTATGAGAAGGATGATACTGGCAGCCCTGACGCTGCTGCTGACAACAACGGCGGGGGCCGTCCCCCTGCCGGAGCAGGAGATGCAAGACTCGCTGCTGCAGATGCTGGCCCGCTTCACCACCTATATGAAGGCCGACTTCCAGCCGTGCCAGGAGCCGAACAGCGAGGGTGAGGCCTGTGGCTGCTTCCGTTCGAACAACACCATGCGGAGCAACGAGGACGGCGTGCGGAGCAATGCCGATTTGGGCATGGTGTGCGCCTTCCTCACTAGGTATGGCCGCGACAAGGTGACGCTGCCTCAAGGTGTCAGCTGGCAGGACTTGGAGCAGATGGCCATGCAGTCGCTGGTCTTCGCCTATTCCACCCATAAGGCCAATCAGCTGAAGGTGTGTGCCGACGGCCGCTACTGGGGGTCTGTCAGCGAGCAGGATCATGTGTGGGAGAGTTCGCTATGGGCCATGAGCGTAGCCTATTCGGCGTTCTTCCTTTGGGACCGCCTTTCTGCGCAGCAGCGCACCCGCATCTACCGGTTGCTGAAAGCCGAGTGCAACTACGAGCTGGAGCGGCAGGTGCCCACAGGCTACAAGGGCGACACAAAAGCCGAGGAGAACGGCTGGGAGGCCGATGTGCTGGCTGCCACGCTGGGGCTGTTTCCCGATGATGAGCTGGCACCCCGTTGGTATGACCGCATGCGCGAGTTCGCCGTCAACAGCTACTCCCATCCTTCCGACGCCACCGACCAGACCGTCGTTGACCCGGGCTACGACGGCAAGCGCGTCTGCGACCTCTACCGGGGGCAGAATCTCTATGAAGACTATACCTTGCAGAATCATAACTACTTCCACACCTCCTACCAGAATGTGGTCATCCAGGAACTGGGCGAGGCCGCGCTGGCACTGAGGCTGTTCCAGTCGGTCACAGACCCTTCGCTGAAAAAGGGCAGGGCGGAGAGCAGGGCTTTACTCCACCACTTCCGCGAGGTGTGCGACAGCGTGCTGTGGTGGCTGGCACTGAGCGACGGCGAGCTGGCCATGCCCAACGGCAACGACTGGAGCCTGTTCCTCTACGACCAGATGACCAGCTACACGACGATGGCCTGCATGCTGCGCGATGACGACGCACTGATGCTGGAGCAGCGGGCCTACGAGATGATAAGATACCGCCAGATGACCACGCCCGACGGCTCGTGGCTGTTGCGCAGCGACATCGGCGCACGCCGTATGGGTGTGGAGGCCCACCGCGTGATGATGACCTGGCTGATGCACCATGTGTGGAGCACGGCCGACATGCAGCCTACGGAATGGGAGAACTTCCGCCAGCGCTATGCTGAGGCCCGTGTGCTGCCCTGCCAGCATGTGGTGCGCTCCAACACCAAAGACCACTTCGCCTGCTTCAGCTGGAGCGAGGGACTCAGGAGCTATACGGGCTACATCGCCCCGCATCAGACCAGGGATTTCCTGCCACAGCTCTCCAACCTGATAGTTCCTTTCAAGGCCAATAACACTGGCAATCTGCTGGGATGGTATGAGGTGGAGGGTCGCCGTACCAATGCCGTGCCGGGAGGGTGGTATGTGACCCTTGACGGCGACGAGTGGACACTTTACGGCCATCTGCTCTGCAACGACTCGGCACTGGACATGCGTTTCTCCATCCACTCCACGGCAGGGAATGCCTTGATATATAAAGATACGGTACGCGCACGCGAAGACTGCACTATACTCAAGGAGAAGGGTGGCCTGCTGGCCATCAGCGAGGATGAGTTCACCAGCACCCGTCGCCATTATCGCTTCGGGCCGGGATGGGTGAACATCGACGACTGCTTTGGCATCGTGAACTATTCGGGCAAGCAGATGAGTGTCGACTGTCCGCAGAATGTCAACTCTGTGCTCACTGCCCTCCTTTATGCCAGCTATGACGACCAGCCGCGCAACTGCCGCAAGGGCGAGCTGGTGGACACACGCCATATTGTCTACTACTCAAATGTAGACTGCCAGCAGACCAGCAGGCTGGCCCAGACGGCAGACTACATGGGCAGCCCCAGCTCCAGCGTGGGCAGGGGGAAGAGGGCGGCACGCAGCTCCTCGCAGCGGTGATAGAGGATGTTGAAGGCTGTCACCGTCTGGCGCTTGCGCCGCTCCTGACGGTATTGCTCGCTGTTCCATAGTTTGAAAGCCTTGCCCGTGTGCCCTACGGCATAGTCGCCTAGCGCGTCGGCCGTACAACGGAGGGGCGTATCGGGAAACCACGCCTGCATCTGCTGGGCGAATTTGGTCAGTTTCAGTTCGTCGAGCATCTTCAGATCCATCGTCACCCTGTAGACGGCATACCACTCGTAGCAATGCCTCATCTGAAGCACGATGACCCGCTCCACCACACTCCTGATGGTGGCGAAGTCTATCGGTCGGCGATTGCTGAAGGCCTTGAACACCAGGTTCCTCGGCTGCTCAGCCTGGGGCGTTTGGGCGGAAGGGGCAGGGGCGTGCTCCCCGCTTTGGCGGCGCATGCGCATCACTGCCTTGGCACAGTCGCTGTAGGGGGTGCGCTGCATGCTTTTGCGGAGTCCGATGACCTTGCCGATGATGCGCCAGAGCGAGCCGGTCAGCGCAATGGCGTCGTACTCGCTGTTCTGTGGCACCAACCACATCGTGCCATCCTCGTCGGTGAACAGCGTCTTCACCGTGTAGGAACCATCCACCTCGGCCACCACAATGTCGCCGTCGGCCACTTCCGTGCCCATCTGCACTTCCAGCCGGTCGCCCGACATGATGCCGGCGTCTTTCATCGACAGCCCTTCGGCATCGATGAGGAACACCGGGTGACGGCCCACCAGCTTGCGGGGCAGCAGCACATGCTCCCCGTCGCTGCTGTCGCCAGCCTCGGCAGGATATCCCGCCAGGACGGGGACGTCGACCAGCGGCACGGCCGTGTCGCACTTCAGGGGGTTCAGCCCTGCCTGGCGCATGCGTTTCAGTTCTTCGTTCAGTTCCTTCTTGTTCATCGTCGTTGTCTGCTTATGCCATGCAAAGGTACGAAAAATTATTCTTTCCTTCCACAAAGAGCAGCCCTTTTTTTGCCAGATTGCGCTTTATAGGAAAAAAACATCCGAAGGTTTGCTATTATCTCAGGAAAAATTAGTAATTTTGCACACAGATTCTTTTTTAACCAAAACAAACGATATGAAACCTACACTATTCCTGCTCGCTGCTGGCATGGGCAGCCGCTACGGCGGACTGAAGCAGCTCGACGGTCTGGGCCCCAATGGCGAGACCATTATGGACTATAGTATCTACGATGCCATACAGGCCGGATTCGGAAAGATTGTATGGGTTATCCGCAAGGACTTCGAGGAGCAGTTCCGCACGCAGATCCTTTCGAAGTACGAGGGACAGGTGCCTTGTGAGCTCTGCTTCCAGGCACTCGACTCGCTGCCCGAAGGATTCACCGTGCCCGAAGGCCGTGTAAAGCCCTGGGGAACCAACCACGCCGTGCTCATGGGCAAGGACGTCATCAAGGAGCCCTTCTGTGTCATCAACTGCGACGACTTCTACGGCCGCGATGCCTTCATGCAGATAGGCAAGTTCCTGGCCAACCTGCCCGATGGCTCTAAGAACGAGTATGCCATGGTGGGCTTCCGCTGCTGCAACACGCTGAGTGAGAACGGAAGCGTGGCTCGCGGCGTATGCGCCTACAATGAGAAGCGTCACCTCACCGACGTGGTGGAGCGTACGGAGATTATGCGCATAGCCGACAAGGGCAATGCCATCTGCTTCAAGGACGAGCAGGGCGAGTGGCAGCCCCTGGAGGAGAATGTGCCTGTCAGCATGAACATGTGGGGCTTCACGCCCGACTACTTCGATTACTCCGAGGAATACTTCAAGGACTTCCTCAGCAACCCGAAGAACATGGAGAACCTGAAGGCCGAGTTCTTCATCCCGCTCATGGTGAACAAGCTCATCACCGAGGGAACGGCCACCTGCGAAGTGCTCGACACCACCTCAAAGTGGTTCGGCGTTACATACGCCGCCGACCGCCAGGCCACCGTGGAGCGCATCCAGAAGCTCGTCGACGAGGGTGTATATCCCAACAAACTGTTCTGATAGCAGCCTTGGCAATGACGCTGCTGCGTCGCCAGGAGAGCAGCAATGACCACCTTGGGCAGTTCTTTTCTTTTGAAAGAGCTGCCCAAGTGGTGGTTATCGTTTACTTTTTCATAAACGGCGGAAGAAAATCATTCTTTTTTTTGTAGTTTTCTTTTTTTTTTGTACCTTTGCACCGTATTCGAATACATTATTAATAATTGATTATGAAGATGAACGCAAAGCTATTGATTGGCCTGGCCTGTTTGTCGTTGGGATTAACGGCGTGCTCGCACGATGACGGAACCTACTCTGAGGCTGACAAACTGGCAAATGCCGAAAAGCATCTCGGCGCGAAGATTGACCCTCAGCATGACTGGAAGATGACAAAGGAGGTAACAGCCAGCATCACTGTAAATCTGGGTCTGGATCAGCAGTACACCGTAGCCGTGTATGACAAGAATCCTTTGTTTAACGAGGACGTATCCTATTACACTCGCACCACTGTGGCCGAAGGAGAGACTGTCACACTGAGGTTTTCTGTCCCCTCCACGAAGAATGTCCTTTATGTAGGAGCCATTGACAGCCAGCAGCAGCGTGTGCTGAAGACGGTGGTAGTGGAGAATGGCAAAATCGTTGCCCGTTTCGAGGACTCTACAGCCGACAGCCGCGTCACGCGCAGCATTACCGTCAATGGGGACACATACGACAAGTTCCCCTCAGCAGAAGATGTGGCAGCTTATTTCCCCACGGCTATTCCTGGGAATGCTGATGAGGTGAGCCAGTTGGAGGCCAAGTATAAAGGAACAAATGTTCAGACGCAGTGGGGTGAAACGACGGTTTGGGATATCTATGCTATCTATCAACACGTCATCGTCGAGGGCTTTAACCTGAAGGTAACGAGTGATGGTACTTATGCCAACAATGTGGTCGAGCTGGGCGGTAACTACCAGAACGCCGGTTGGGATGGCGCAGCAGGCATGAACGTTGCCTATCCTTACAATGTCTATGTTGATGTTGACGGCGACTTGACCATCCGCCGCGTGGGTGCCACTCACTTTAACCTCTACATTCTTCGTGGCAATGTGACGCTGGAGAGCAACTACGGCGAGCAGGCCGGTCTCATCTCAGTGGCTGCCGGTGCTACGCTGAACGACCAGCGTAGCAGCATCGCTGCCAACCAGGGTGTGAAGATGTTTAACCGTGGTACTGTCAATGCTACCAACACCACGAAGTACGACATTGGTAACTTTTGCACCGTCTATAACGAGGGTAAGTTCAATGTCACTGGTGCTCTGACCTACTCACCTGCCGATGCCAATAATTCCTATTTTATGAACTTAGGCGACGATGCCGAGTTGACTGCTGCTTCCATGACGCTGAACAGCACTGGTAATTTCTATAACGATGGTAAGGTGACAATTGCAGGAGAAACCAATGTTACACAGCAGCAAATCTACTGGGTCAACGCTGGTCATTATACTACTGGCACGCTGACCTTTAGTGCCAAGAACAATTCATTCTACAACTACTGCCAGCTCATTGTTGAGGGCAATGCCCACATGTACGATGGCGAGTTCAACCTCATGAGGAACAGCTATACCGAGGCAGGCACTGCCGAGATGGACAACTTCATCGTGAACATGAAGAATAATTCAGGTATGTATATTAAGGGCGACGTAGACATGAAAGCTCAGGCTGACGGTACTTATCAGGGCTTCAGAACTTCGGATAAGAATGCCTATGTACTCATTGGCGGCAAGGTGACCGTTGCCTCCCACCGGGAAACGTTCTCTATCTCCAGCGGTATCACATATTCTGTTCATGAAATTGAAATCATCAAGGATGGTCGAGTAGTTACTGAGGAGGAGTTGTTGAGTAGTGGCGACGGTGACTATCCCGTGCTTAACTTTAATGGGATAGGATGTACCTATGGAAAACTGAGAGTAACACCAAAAACCGACAGCTGTGGCGCGACATGGGCAAAGGAGGAGGAAGACGAAGTCGCTCCTCAGGTTTTCTCCTATGCTTTTGAAGATACCTACATGTGCGACTACGATATGAACGACGTAGTGCTCTATGTGTCGGAGAGCGAGGATGGCAATGGATTTGATGTGGAACTGATGTGCACAGGAGCCAAGAAGGATATCTATGTCTATTATGACGGCGAGCCTATCTTCGGCAATAGGGAGGTTCATGATGTGCTAGGGGGAGCAAACGGCAAGTTCCTCAATACTGGCGCTGCAGACGACGATATGTTCTTTAGCGTTGGCACTGCCATGGACTATGTCGACAAGAAGGGCCACACACTGGGCGAAGCTCCTTTCAGCATCCGTACATCAAGTGGGGACGTGATAGAGGTAGGTACTCAGCAAGGCAACACTATCGAGCCTTACGGTATCGTGATTCCCAGGAAATGGGAATGGCCTACAGAATGGACAGAAATTTCGAGGGCATATCCTTCGTTTACAGGGTTTGTCATAGACCGAAATCAAAACGCCGACTGGTATAATACTGCTCCGGAAAGCGGCTTGACCATGTCGGTGCCTAGCCAGCGGCGATAGCCCTTGGAGACAGAAAAATTAGGAAAGCGTTGACACCATGATGTCAACGCTTTCTTCTCGTCAGTAGAGCAGCTGTTCCTGGGTGACCTGCCTGTACCAGTCTTGGTAGCTGGTATGATGCTGCAGCCAGTTGGAAAAATAGCGGTAGGGGCCGAAACGCGACCCTGTCTTTGCATTGTACGAACCCAGGCAGATGCCCTCACTGGCATAGCGGAAATTACGCTGGGGAATGACCAGCGACCAGCTGATGTGGTTGTCGAACAGATGCTGCTTACCATTGTAGATGTTCCATAGCACCTCGTCGAACTTATGGGCGTAGGTGTGAACCTCCCAGTAGCCGCCGTTGTAGACATGGATGATGAACGGGTCGACGTTGTCGAATGTGAACTGGCTGGCCATACGGGCGTCTTTGAATGTGATGCGGTAGGTCGTGGTGATAGGAGTGGCGGTAGCGCTGTAGTTCTCAGCATCGGTATGCGAGGTGTTGTAGCGCAGCATGTCGATGGCACCCAGCTTGTTTGTCTTCTTGCTGAAGGCCCAGTGAGCATGCTCGAAAAGACGTATCACGGCCTGGTTGTTTTTGCCCTTCTGAAGCAGATCGTCACTCTTGATGAAGCGGCTCGACAGGGGATAACCCAAGTCCATCTGCATGCCGCTGACTATCTCTGCCTTTTCCACATCATTATAATTGATGCCTGCCAGCTGAACGGCAGCGGCATAGGAGGCATCGGTGCCGGCAGCCTCAAGGGTGACGGTCAGGTCAATGTCTTGTGGCTGTGGCCCGGGTTTCTTCGCGATGCGTAGCACCAGGTCGTTGAAATCGAAGTCGCCGGGGTAGGGGTAGTCAGCCTCGTAGAGATAGGTGAAAGTCTGGTAGTCAGTGGCTAGTGGCCTGCCGCTTCCCGTCAGCCTGTCCATGGCCAGCGTCAGTGTCTGGTTGCCTACGTCGAAGGGCATCACGCCCAGGTATTCTCCATTGCTGTTGATGGCTGCAGCATAAAGCGTCTGCTGTCCGATGGGGATGGTATATGGCAGCGTGAGCTGGCTCTCACTGTTCAGGGCAATGCCTTCGGCGGCAATCTCAGCTTCCGGGGTGGAGTAGGGGTCGGCAGTAAGCAGCTGTACACGGCTGACCTCTGTGGGCAGGTTCACCACGACCGAGCCGCTCTGCGTCAGCTGCCAGTCGTGTGTGCGGTCTACGCTGTCCACCATGAACTGATAGTCTACGTAGCCATCGTATATTTCCTTGTTGAATTGCTCTTTCTCACATGATGCCAAGCCTGCCCAAAGTAGAGCCGGCAACATGACAATGACTGCTGTTTTCTTCATTGCTGTAGAAATCTATGTTTTGTGGCTGTAAAATTACAAAAAAAGAATGAAAGAAAGTGTTTTTGGAGGTTTTTTCCCTGCTCTTTTGTTTTTTTTAACAGCAGCTTCGTTCAGTTGCGCCGCATTTATTATACCTTTGCATCAAAAAGAAGGAGTGAACGAAGCTACACGACTATTTATTGCTGCCCATGCTGGCGACGATGTGCGGAAGCTGGCTTTGCAGGGATGCCGTGACGGGGAGGTAGACATGCCGATGGCCTTGCAGCAGATACAAGGCCGGCAGACAGCACGCCGCAAACTGCCTAGCTGGGCGGCCTGCGAAGGTATCCTCTACCCTCCACATCTGAACATGGAGCAGTGCTCCAGCGAGCAGACCGCCCGCTATAAGGCCCGAGTGGTTGGCGGTTTCCCCGCTGCTGCTGTGGTTGGCGGTTTCCCCGCCAAGAAAAAGCTTGTCGACCTGACCGGTGGCTTGGGTGTGGACTTCTCTTTTATATGCAGATGTTTTGAAGAGGCAGTCTATGTGGAGCAGCAAGAAGCGCTGTTTGACCTTGCCCAGAAGAACTTTCGTCTTTTATTTCCCCCCAGCGGAAGCCCTGAGGCTGTCGGCGTGCAAGCCACCCCCGTCGTTTCCTGCATTTGTGCCGACGGTGTGGACTATCTCCACCAGCTAGACCATGCCTCGCTCATATACCTCGACCCCGCCCGTCGCGACGGCCATGGCAGCCGCACCTACGGCATAGCCGACTGCACACCCAATGTGCTGCCGTTGCTCGACGAGCTGCTTTCGAAAGCCGACCGCGTGATGCTGAAGCTCTCGCCTATGCTCGACTGGCGCAAGGCGGTCAGCGATGTGGGGCAGAAGCATGTGGAGCAGGTGCACATCGTCAGTGTTGACAACGAGTGCAAGGAACTGTTGCTGGTTCTTTCAGCTGAGGAATGCCATGAGCCACAGCTCGTTTGCGTGAACGATGACACCATAGAAAGGTTTAGCCTCACCCCCGGCCCCTCTCCAAAGCAGACGGGAGTATATAGTCCTTCCATGGATATTTCTAGTAGCAAAACCAACAAATCTCCTCTCCATGGGAGAGAGGCCGTGGGCGAGGCCCATTTCCTTTACGAACCCAATGCCTCGCTGATGAAGGCCGGGGTCTTTTCGGAGCTGGCCCGTCGGTATGGCGTGACCCCTTTGGCGCAGAATAGCCATCTGTTCACTTCCGAACAGCTGGTCGAGGCTTTCCCCGGCCGCACTTTTCGCATTTCCGCTGTTTCTTCGCTGAACAAGCAGGAGCTGCGTACAAAGATTTCCCCTCTTCAGCAGGCCAATATCAGTGTGCGCAACTTCCCCCTGAGCGTGGCCGAGCTCCGCAAGCGCCTGAAACTGAGCGAGGGTGGCAGCAACTATCTCTTTGCCACCACCCTCGCCGGGGGAAAACATGTGCTGATTGTCTGCCAGCACGTGTAACCGTTTACTTCACTTCTTCCTGCACCTCCTTCTGGCGGGTCACTTCCTTCTTCACCTTCTTGGTGGTCTGTTTCTCAACCTCCACCTCTTCGTAGGTGGTTACTTTGAAGGTGCCCTCGCCGGTCACGATGACGCAGCGGTTCTTGTCGTTCTCCTCAAACGGCTGCACGGTGTCGCCCTTCGAGTCGCTTTTGATGCGTGAGGCATCGATGCCATGCTCGTTCACCAGCTTGTTTGTGACACCTTCAGCACGTTTCTGGGCGTACATTTTGTTGATGCGGGGGTTGCCCGTGCCCTTGTCGGCATAGCCAGTCACGGTGAACGTGGCATCGTTGCTGGTCTTCATCAGGTCGGCAATGTCCTTAATGGCACCGTCGATGCCTTCAGCCTCGTTAGGATTGCTCTGGCAGATGTTGAAGAACACCACCTCGCGGATGCTCTTCTTCTCCATTTTCTCCACGGGGCGCTTCTCCTTCACCATGATGGTGGTAGGCTCGTCAACCTCGATGGTCTCAGTGTACTCCACTACGCGTGTGATGTAGCGGGGAGCAGCCTTCTTGTAGCCGAAGCGGTAGTTCAGGCCGAGCATGGCGGTGAACTGCCAGTCGTCGGCATCATTGGTCTTCGAGTTGAAGCGGTCGTCCAGCGAGTTGGCGTTCACTTCAAGCGAGAGTCCGAGGGGCTTCGACTGGTTGGTCTCCAGGCGCAGTCCAGCACGCAGATTGTGGCTCAGCCGGTTGTCGTCCCATTTCAGGGGTACACGCTGCGGAGCCACTTTCAGGTCGGCCAGCTCGTCGTTGTCCCAGGCATAGTTCAGGCCCACGCCGCCCAGCAGAATCAGGTTCAAGGCGTGGTTCTGGCTCTTTCCGAAAAGGTTCGACAGGTTGACCATCAGGTCCAGGTCGGGTGTGATGTACTTCCACTTGTAGTACTGATCCAGGTCTTTGAAGCCGCTCTTCGACTGCCATGCATTCACGTGCAGACGGGCACCCACCACAGGAGTGAAGTAGTGACCGAGCGTGAAGGCGGCCGTCGGTGTGAAGAGCTTGTCCATCGGCGCATTGGTCGACGTGAGCTGCAGTCCACCCTGAGCCTCTACATACGAGAAGGATTTCCAATCCTGGGCTTGAACCGTCACGGCACCGCCCATCAGCAGCATGCTTGCTGCCAGTGTCATCATTCTTTTGTTTTTCATTACTCTAGAGTTTTTTATGATTATATAAGAATTCTGAGTGCAAAGATACGAATAAGCCGGCAAAAAACAAAAGTTTTTTTCACTTTTCTTTTGTTTATTGAAGAAAAAACCTTACCTTTGTCCTTTGTTTAACGACAAAACGCTGAAATAATGGCAGAAATACAGATAAAGAAGGTAGAGAACAAGCACGATTTGGAGCAGTTCATACAGTTGCATTACGACCTCTACCGGGGGAACCCCTACGACGCCCCCAACCTCCACAGCGACGAGGTGCAGACCCTTTCGCCCTGGGCGAAGGATCCGAATGCCGCCTTTGAATTCTGCGACGTGGAGTACTATCTGGCCCTGAAGGAGGGGAAGGTGGTGGGACGTGTGGCCGCCATCATCAACCGCCGCTACAACGAGCAGTGGCAGCGGCCAGCTGTGCGCTTCGGATGGCTCGACCTCATCAACGACATTGATGTGCTCCGTGCCCTGTTGGGAGCCGTCGAGGACTACGGCCGCCGCCAAGGCATGAAGGAGATTATCGGCCCGCTGGGATTCACCGACATGGATCCCGAAGGCATGCTGACCTACGGCTTCGAGGAGCTGGGCTGTATGGCCACGGAATACAACTACGCCTACTATCCCGAGCTGATGCAGCAGATGGAGGGCTACGAGAAGGACAACGACTACGTGGAGTACAAGCTCTTTGTGCCGAAGGAGGGAATGCCCGAGAAGTTCCGCAAAATCTCCGAGATGGTGATGAAACGCTATAACCTGCAGGTGAAGAAGCTCACCAAGAAGGACATCTTCGGCCCCGCACAGTACGGGCAGAAGGTCTTCGACGTCATCAACAACACCTTCGGCCATCTCTACGGCTACAGCAGGATGTCGCAGAAGCAGGTTGACCAGTACATCCACATGTATTTCAAGGTGCTCGACCTGAGCATGGTCACCCTCATCGAAGACCACTCCCTGGACGACCATCCCGTCATAGGCGTGGGCATCACCCTGCCGTCGCTCACCAAGGCCCTGCAGAAATGCCGCAACGGCCGCCTCTGGCCTTTCGGCTGGTGGCACATCCTGCGGGCGCTGAAGTTCCACAAGACCGACATCGTCGACTGTCTGCTCATCGGCGTGCTGCCCGAATACCGCTCAAAAGGAGCCAATGCCCTGCTGTTCTACGACCTCATCCCCATCTACCAGAAATATGGCTTCCTCTGGGGAGAGACCCATGTGGAGATGGAGACCAATGGCAAGGTGCAGAGCCAGTGGAGCTATCTGGAGCACGAGCTGCACAAGCGCCGCCGCTGCTTCAAGAAGGCTTTATAGCACAATATAAGATTTTAGTAAAGATATATTGAATGAGAACATTTATCAATGTGGAGGACATCGGCGACCTCCGGAAAGCACTCGCCGAAGCACAAGAACTTAAGCAAGAGCGTTATAAGTACCAGCATCTGGGACGTAACAAGACCTTGATGATGATTTTCTTCAACAACAGCCTGCGCACCCGCCTCTCCACGCAGAAGGCAGCCATGAACTTGGGCATGAACGTCATCGTGCTCGATGTCAACGCCGGGGCCTGGAAGCTGGAGACCGAGCGCGGCGTCATCATGGACGGCGACAAGTCGGAGCACCTGCTGGAGGCCATACCCGTCATGGGCTGCTACTGCGACCTCATCGGCGTGCGCTCCTTCGCCGGCCTCACCGACCGTGAATACGACTATGCCGAGACCGTCCTCCAGCAGTTCATCCGCTACAGCGGCCGCCCCGTCTTCGCCATGGAGACCGCCACCGTGCACCCACTTCAGGCTTTCGCCGACCTCATCACCATCAAAGAGAGCTGGAGCCGTTCGGTCTGTTGCGATAATATCGCAACAGACGGGACGAAACGGCCCAAGGTCGTCCTCACCTGGGCACCCCACTGCCGCGCCCTGCCGCAGGCCGTGCCCAACTCGTTTGCCCAGTGGATGCTGGCCGACCCCGACATCGACCTTGTCATCACCCACCCCGAAGGCTACGAGCTAGACCCGGAGTTTGTGGCCGGTGCCCGTGTGGAGTACAGCCAGCGGAAAGCTTTCGAGGGCGCTGACTTCATCTATGCCAAGAACTGGTCGAACCCCGGCGTGACCCATCCTGCCGACTATGGCAAGATAACCTGTGAGGACCGCTCCTGGACCGTCGACACCGAGCACATGTCGTGGACCAACAACGCCAAGTTCATGCACTGCCTGCCCGTGCGCCGCAACCTCATCGTCACCGACGATGTCATTGAGAGTCCCAATAGCCTGGTCATCCCCGAGGCCGCCAACCGCGAGATTTCATGCTCTGTTGTCATTAAAAGAATGTTAGAGACGCTGTAAACCTATGGATATACTACCTTTTTGGGCGTGGATACTGTTCTACGTACTAGTGTTTATCATGCTCATTGCCGACCTGAAGATGTTCGGTAAGAAAGGACAGCATGAAGTGAGCATTAAGGAAGCCTTGCAGATGACCTTCGTGTGGATAGCCGTCTCGCTGGTCTTCTGCGCCAGCATCTATTTCTTCTATCCTGTCGAGCCTTACGAGAAGGCGATGGAGTTTCTGGCGGGCTATCTCATCGAGAAGTCGCTGTCCATGGACAACCTCTTTGTCTTCCTCATGCTCTTCTCCTATTTCTCCATTGAGAGGAAGTACCAGCATGAGGTGCTCTTCTGGGGCATCTTCGGCGCGCTGGTGCTGCGCAGCGTGTTCATCTTCGCTGGTGCCGCCATGGTAGAGCGCTTCGAGTGGATACTCGGCCTCTTCGGCCTCTTCCTTCTCTATACGGGTGCAAAGATGTTCACCCACGACGAGGGGGCGCAGACCGACCCCGCCAACAACTTCATCGTGCGCCTTTTCAAGCGGTTCTTCCCCGTCACCGACAAGATGCACGGCGAGAAGTTCTTCGTGAAAGAAGCCGACAGCAAAGGCAGGTTGCGCAAGCTGGCCACCCCCCTGTTCATCGCCCTGCTGGTCATCGAGACCACCGACGTGGCCTTCGCCGTCGACTCCATCCCCGCCGTGTTCTCCGTCAGCCGCGACCCGTTCATCGTGCTCACCTCCAACATCTTCGCCATCCTGGGCCTGCGTGCCCTCTACTTCGCCCTGGCCGCCGTGGCCAAGTATTTCACCTACCTGAAATACGGCCTGGGCATCATTCTCATTTTCGTAGGCGTGAAGATGCTGCTGGCCATGGACCAGTACATCAACGAGATTGGCTCGTGGCTGGGTCTGAACCTTAACATGCCCCACATAGTGATACCCACCCCTTGGTCGCTGGCTTTCATCTTTGGCGTGCTGGTGCTGTCGATGGGTTTGTCTGTGGTCATCTCGCGCAGAAAAAAAACGTAAATCATCAGGATGGGTACTTATATCAGCATCGGGAACGCCGGGTTCCAGTCTGCCCGCAATAGTGAGTACGTCGACAAGTCGGGACTGATAGCAGTGATTAACAGCACGCTCTATACGGAACGCCGTTTCAGCTGCGTGTCGCGCTGCCGCCGCTTCGGCAAG
>JAEEGL017421560.1_pt1 | contig 81889 bp, 59 predicted proteins | sample 9134231 | NCBI WGS metagenome assembly JAEEGL01 (sample SAMN16246548, study PRJNA631951) | gut metagenome | biome: gut microbiome; feature: rumen; material: fiber-attached | host: Bos | place: Iran: Karaj | collected 2018-10 | reverse complement strand
GTAGATATTCAGTAGCAGTTAAAGATTATGTAGGTCAGAGGGGTTGCCCCCTCTTTCCCCATTAAGAACCGTACGTGCGACTTTCACCGCATACGGCTCAAGTTATTACTAAGTTATCGTCTCATGGACTCAAACCGGTACATGTACGGATTCCGTGTCCGCACTGAATCCGATAAAGGGTCTTAGGCTGCTCGGGCATCACGTGCCCCTTTGGCCTTTCTCTGGCGGTTTGCCTTGACGGCTCGCTTGGCGAAGTATTCGTCCCATGCGGGGTCGAAAGGATTCGCATCTGCCCTCACCTTGACGTGGCGTACGATGGTAACGTCTGCTATTCGTAGGAGGGAGTAGGTCTTTTCCTCTCCGTCCATCGTGTACTTGAAGCCGAACGTCCATCGGTTGCGCCCGTCGCTGATGAAGTTGAGGCTTTACATTGATGTCTCGTTTCTATTTCCATTTTATTTGTTCCACCTCATATCTAGCATCACAGAGTTGCTGAACGATACCGTGATCACCTATTATGTGATCAGAGAGCAAGTTAGAAACCTTATTGACAGCAGCTGCAATCTCGAAAGTGGATGCCGAGGGTGAAAGTCTGAACAAATACAACAACATCATCAGCACTAGAAAAAATCATTCACATCATAAATTCTTCATTATGCATCAAAAAATCACTGAAGGTTATATGCCTTTTATGGGACACCAAACTTACTACCGCATAGTGGGCGAGGCTTCTGAGAAAGCTCCTCTGCTGCTGCTACATGGTGGTCCGGGAAGTACGCACAACTATTTCGAGGTGCTGGATGTTATCGCTGATACAGGGCGACAGGTCATCTCTTACGATCAGATTGGATGTGGCAATTCCTACCTTGATGGGCATCCCGAACTCTGGACCCAAAAAACCTGGATAGACGAACTTATCGCCATACGCGAATACCTGCATCTGGACACTGTGCACATTCTCGGGCAGTCTTGGGGTGCCATGCAGGCCATCGCTTATGTCATAGACAACAAACCTTCTGGGGTCAAGTCGCTGATCCTTTCTTCGGGTCATGCTTCCAGCAGCCTATGGGCGAGTGAACAGCATCGGCTCATCAAATATTTGTCGGAGGATGACCAGGAGGCGATACGTCGTGCGGAAGCCACAGGAAAATGGGATGATCCTGCTTATCTGCGAGCCAACGACCATTATTTTGAGCAATTTGTCATCAGTGTAGACGAGCACTCACCCGAATGCATACGACGTCCGAAACGTTCAGGCACAGAAGCGTATCTCTATGGCTGGGGACCCAATGAGTATCAACCTCTTGGCAGTCTGAAGGACTTCGAGTATACCGACAGACTTTGCCAAATCTCTTTGCCTGTACTGATCTGCAGTGGCACGCGTGACATCTGCACACCCGTTGTGGCGGCATCGCTTTACGACAACATACCCAACAGTCAATGGCATCTGTTCAGACGTTCACGCCACACCTGCTTTATCGATGCTTACGATGAGTATTGCCAGGTGCTCACACGCTGGCTGAAAGAGCATGACTGACCAACCCTTTGAAAGAATACTAAATCCTCACTGTCACCTACATCGTGGCAGTGAGGAATGTGGCATTTCCAAAGATATATAGGATATTTTCACAAGCTGGCACCAGAATGGTCTCACCTTGACGGATCTCTATGCCGTTGATGTTGGCTTTTCCCCATAGGCAGACCACAATGACAAACGAATCGCAATGGAAATCCACCTGCTGGGCTACCTGAACCACCACACGGTGCACCACGAAGTAGGGACAGTTGATGAGCTGTGACGTAGGCTTGGTACTGTCGTAGGAGGTGCGATAAGCCGGCCACACCTGATAGTCGATGGCTTCCTTGGCCTGTTCGATGTGCAATTCCCGTGGGTTCCCATGCACGTCCTTGCGACCAAAGTCATAGACACGATAGGTGATGTCGCTTGTCTGCTGGATTTCAGCCAGGAAGTTTCCGGCGCCGATGGCATGTAGACGACCGGCAGGCAGGAAGTAGAGATCACCTTCATGGGCCTCATGGGTGGCAATCACGTCTTGCATGGGGGAGCGGCCGTTTTGTGGTTCTGCTGTTGCCAGACGTTCGTAATCCTCCGGTGTGATGCTTTCTTTGAGACCAGCATAGATCTTCGAACCTACATCGCTTTTGATGATATACCACATCTCCGTCTTACCGGCACAACCGTGACGCTCCATCGCCAGCTTGTCATCGGGATGCACTTGTACTGACAGATCCTGACGGGAATCGATAAACTTCACAAGAAGGGGGAAATGGTTGCCGTATTTCTTATAGATCTTCTTACCTACAAGCAGTTCTTTGTACTTGTCGATCAGTTCTACAAGCGTCAAACCTTCATCGACATCATTGACCAGACCGCGATTGATGGCCACGCTCTCATGACCTGGCACACCGCTGATCTCCCAACTTTCGCCCACATTGGGCTGTGCGTTAAAGATTCCTTTGAAGGGCGCGATCTGATAACCGCCCCAAATGGTGGTCTTTAGGTAAGGTTCAAATTTGTATGGTTTCATAAGTCTGTAGTTGTTGAGGAGTTATTTTGGGTTATTATTTTGTCTGCGTCGCTCATTCATCTATTTCTTGCGTTGCTGGGATGGCGACTTGAAATTGCTGATGGCCTTTAGCGTTTTCTGCCTGCCGATGGCGATCAGTCTCTCGGATTTGTCATAATCGAAACTGCCATAGCGGCTCATCTGTATGTCAACAAGGATGTCGGGCTTCATCAACTGGGTCATCAGCTTGGCATTCTGACGTATCATCAGCGAACTGGTGCGTGAGAGCATCGTGTAGTAATTGAAATCGATGTTGTCTGGGATCAGCTTGTTGAGAATCTGTGAGGCCAGTGACCTGCTGCTCTTGCGGCGCTCAGAGAGTTCGTGCTTCATGTTCTCCTGGGCTTTATAGTCATGTCCGCTGACATCCACACCCATCAGCAGGTCATCCTTGTGGCGTTCCACACGGTTCAGGGGGATGGGATTGATCACACCGCCGTCGATGAGGATCATACCGTCGCGCTCCACTGGCTTATAAAAAGATGGAAGGGAAATACTGGCGCGTATGGCTTCAAAAAGACTGCCGGTGCGGAATACCACTTCTCGTCCTGATACCCAGTCTGTTGCCACTGCACAATAGGGGATGGGGAGATCCTCAATAGCTACATCGGGCACAAATTCCATGATGGCCTCGATGATGCGGTCGCCTTTGACTATGTGGTTCAGAGACAAAGAGAAATCGGTCAGCTCCAACATCTTCTTGCGGTCGATGCCTTTCATCCACTCCCGGAATTCTTCCAACTTACCTGCGGCATAGACTCCACCGATCAAGGCGCCCATGCTGCAACCGGCTAGAGACGTGATATGATAGCCTTCCTCTTCGAGCACCTCGATGGCTCCGATGTGCGTAAGACCCCGGGCGCCGCCACTCGAAAGCACCAATGCCACATTTTTCCTTTCGGGCTTTTCCTTGCCTGCGATTCTCAGGAGTTTCTCTAACATTCTTTTTGATTTAATAGCTTGATTGCAATTCGGCTGCAAATTTACATACAATTATCCATTTTTTTATCTAATAAATTGATCAGTTTTTATTGTTATTTATGTATTTTTGCAAAATGATGAACTTAAATACATTTTTTGCAGCTATGCTGCTTTGCCTGATGCCGTATCTGGTTGAGGCTCAAGAATCAGGTATTAATAGTCGTGACCTTCGTGGAAAAGTGGTCTACCAGGATGATGAGGTGGTGTTCCGACAGCTTGATGAGCATACGTGGATTGGCAACGGACACCGAGTCTATAATGAATCACTCTACATCGTGGAGGGCAATGAACGCGCTCTTCTGATAGATGCGGGGACATACATACCTGGCTTGGACAAGATCGTGGCAAAGATCACTTCCAAACCTGTCACCATGATGGCTACCCATGCCCATGGTGATCATGTGGGTGGGGTAGGACCTTTCCCTGAGGTCTACCTGAATGCCGGAGATATGCCTATCGTTCCCATCAATATGCGTAACTACAAGGGGCAGATCAAGTATCTTCACGATGGCGAGGTGATAGATCTTGGCGGTCGTGAGATAGAGGTTATCTTTACACCCGGTCATACTGCCGGTAGCACGACTTTCTTCGATAAGGCAAAGCATTATGGATTCAGTGGGGATGCCTTCGGATCGACCAACCTGCTGGTGTTCACCAACCTTTCGACCGTCATGTATTCTGCCGAGAGGATTGAGAACTATATGAAGAAAAATGATATCCATTTCCTCTTTCCAGGGCATTACAGCGGCGACAATCTGGAGACGCTCCAGAGGGTTGCCGATATCAAGAACATGTGCCGCGAGATTCTGGACGGTGAACGCAAGCCGACTGCCAGCAACGGTAACAATGGGGGCAATGACATGATGGTGGACGACAAGGGTGTCCGCATCAACTTCAGTAGCCGTACCGGAATGAAATAATCTTGCGGACCCCAGCATCCCTTAGTCCTTCTTCCACATGATTCCTGCAATGATGGTAATATAGCCTGCGAAGCACACCATCGGAGCGATGACGATACGCCGGACGGAGAAAATATCTTCTTGGAATAGCGTTTCTGTGCTTCCGTCTCCCGACATGAGCACCAGCCCCACGACAATTGTCACGCACGACATGAGGATCAGCACATAGTTGGTGCGGCTAAACATGGCCGGATGGTCTGTTTTGTTGGAATTGGTTGGCATGTCTTTCAAAATTTTCATGATATTTATTGATAAGTGGATCTCGCTCATATTGGTACGCGCATTCCAATGATTGCTGCATGGTCTTCAGCCATACATAGGCGGTATATTGAGACGCCTGCTGCCGTTTGGGGCCGATCGTTTCGATCCACGACAGCCATTCGTCGCTCCTGGTGAGAAGGTCGGCCAGTATGTCATCTCCCCGTGAGGTCTTCCCGTTCTCATAATAGCATCGGGCCAATGAGATGGCTGTCTCCGTGTAGGGGATGTTGTAGGTTGGCAGTTCTTTCTCCCATTTTTCTGCCACTGCCAATGCCCAGCGCTTGTCGCCTCGGGACAAGAGACTGTCTATGAGGATGCTCATCACATACTGGTGGGTGTGGGCCATATGCATGATATCCTCATCCACGTAGAGCCCTTGTTGGTGGAGTCCGCCAAACTTGAACCGGTGCATCACGTTATCATACATCCGTTCCACGGCGACCCGTGGGCCACCGGATTCGGGGGTGATGCGATAGGCCAGGCCTTCGAGCATGTAATGGTCTCGCAAATAGGGTATCTCGCTTTCGCCCAGACTGATGGATGCATAGATCGGCCGTTCCCAATCTCCGTGCGACAGCATCTCAAGCACAAACAGGTCGTTTTTCTGCAGATAGCGGATACCTTTCAGCGAGATGTGCATTTGTCCTTTGGCTGTGGTGACGGTCACGCTGTCGGTGGGGATGCAGTGCCTCTCCGGCCGATCACTGAGCACCCAATGTCGGATGATGTTGCTCAATTCGAAGGGGTGGTCTCCAAATGTCTCTTGTGCCTCTGCTGGCTGGTCTCTATACAATTCTCGAATGCGCTCTTTCAGTTCGGGTACCACTTCCACCATGTCGTTCTTTCCTTCTTGATAGTCTGATCGGTTCCAGTCAAAGGGCAGGGGAGGGGAGTCATAAGCTGGTCGTTTCATCTGGTCGATATACCAGTCGGTGTTCACATATGACAGGTTGCAGTCGCGGGTGTCGGTGCGCTTGCCTTCCACTTCATGGTTATACCACAATGGGAAGGTGTCGTTGTCACCATTGGTCAGAATGATGGGATGTCCCTCGCGGGGCATACTTTCCAGATAGTTCAGACCGAAATCCCTGCAGGCGTAGCGGCCAGAGCGGTCATGGTCGTCCCACGTCTGGCTGACCATTTGCATGGGGACCAGCAAACTCGTGATCATGGCGGTGATGGCTGTGCACAGTGGCTTCTTGAATAACCTGTGTAAGATGGCTTCTATGGCGAATATACCCATTCCTATCCATATGGCGAAGGCGTAGAACGAACCGGCATAGACGTAGTCTCGTTCCCGTGGGGGTTGTGGTGGTTGATTGAGATACACCACGATGGCTAGTCCGGTCATCAGGAAGAGTAGTCCCACCACCATGAATTGGTGCTTTCCCTTGCTTCCACGTCGGTATTGCCAACAGAGTCCGAGTATGCCGAGCAAGAGGGGGAGTCCGTAAAACACGTTTCGGCCTTTGTTGGAGAGAAGGTCGGAGGGCATTTTTGACGTGTTGCAGTCTAGTAGCAGGTCGTCGATGAAGCGGATGCCGCTAATCCATTGTCCATGTTCCACCTCACCTTGACTTTTCATGTTGTTCTCGCGACCCACGAAATTCCAGAGAAAATAGCGCCAATACATGAAATACATCTGATAGGTCAGGAAAAAACGGAGGTTCTCACGGGTGGTGGGCAGATTTCCTCTCTTCTCCACACCGCCCATCCATTGCTCATAGGCCTGGGCGTGCTGGGGGGAGACCATGCGGGGAAACCACATCTGGTCTTTGTAAATATATTTCGGGCGATGGGCGATGGCGGAATAATGGTGTCCCGTATGGTCGTTCGTGGGGCGGTAGATGGGACTTCCCTCTTCCTTTTTGACCACATAGTATTCTCCTTGTGGCTCATATTCCAGTTCGCTGCAATAGGCGGGACCATAAAGAAGGGGCGTATCGCCATATTGCTCGCGGCTGAGGTAACTGCCAAGGCTAAACACGTTGTCGGGGGTGTTCTCGTCCATAGGGGGATGGGCTGACGAACGGATGAGAATGACGGCATAGCAACTGAAACCGATCAACAGCATCAAAAGACTCAGCAGACTACTTCTGAGTATTCTTTTGCGGGTGCGGATGATGAGGAGAATCAATATTGTGAGCAGCAGGAGGTATGCACTGATGAGACCGGTGTGGTAGGGGAGGCTGAGTATGTTGACGAACAGCAGTTCGGCCCATCCGCCTATCCGGATGACGCCTGGGACGATGACATACAGGATGCCGAGAAGTATCAACATCCCTATTGCAAAGGCTTTTGAGCCGCCCCACCAGGTGGCGTGTTCTGCTTTCCTGAAGTAGACCACTAAGGCCATGGCGGGAATGCATAGCAGATTGAGTAAGTGTACACCGATCGACAGACCAATGATATAGGCGATGAGGATCATCCAACGGTCGCTCTGTGGTTCGTCGGCTTCCTCTTCCCATTTCAGAATCAGCCAGAACACCAGGGCGGTGAGGAAACTCGAGAAAGCATATACCTCACTCTCGACAGCGGAAAACCAAAACGTGTCGCTGAACGTATAGGCCAGGGCGCCTGCCATGCCGCTTCCCTCGATGAGAATCACCTGTGAGAGGGTGAGGTCGCTGCCTTCTTGTGTGAGTTTGCGGGTAAGGTGGGTGATGGTCCAAAATAAGAAAAGGATGCATCCTGCACTGAGCAATGCCGACATGATGTTGATCATCCGTGCCACATCGGATGGATCACTGGCCAGTTGCGCAAACAGGTTGGCGGTGAGCATGAAGAAGGGGGCTCCTGGAGGATGGCCGATTTCCAGTTTATAACCACTGGCGATAAACTCAGGACAGTCCCACAGACTGACCGATGGTTCTGCCGTGAGACAATAGGTGAGGGCTGCTATGGTGAATGCCAGCCACCCTGTAATCGTGTCGATTTTTGAAAATGTCTTTGGTCGTATCATGCCGCTTTCGGTTTTGCTGCAAAAGTAGCAATTCCGGTGGCTCGTGATGTAAAAAACGACCTTACATCTGACTTACATTTATCTTACAATGACTGAACTTATTGATATTCAGTCGGTTTTGACTTTTCTTACAAGTTGGTATTCTTTCCCTCGCTTGTTGACAATTTCCATGTCCGACTGGGCTTTGAGTGCCACTTTCAAACGGCTGATGAATGTGTAAAGGGTGTTTTCTGGTTGTTCTTTCTTGGGCCAGAGCACCGCACAGATAGCTTCCTTGCTGAGCGTATGGTCGGGAGCAGTGGCAAACATGTCCATCAACTGTTCCTGCATGGGGGTGAGGTTGATTTCTCTTTTCATAGGTTGGATGGAGAGGGCCGACATCTCAGCGCTTCCCGACATCCTTGCTTTCCACGACATACCCAAGAATAGAAGAATGCATAAAATGAGGCCTGTGAGGGGAAGACGCTGGTCGGAGTGACCCAAAACAGCACAGAGCGACGGGTTGGCGTAGGCCTTGAGGGCGATGACAGCATCGTTGTCTTCTTGCTGTGAACAACGCCACAACAAGGTGTCGCTGCATACGAAGGCTTCCTCCTTGAAGAGATCTTGCCCGTCGGGGGACAAGAGGCATACGGAAATATGAGAGGTGTCTTTGAGTGAGGCACTGGACAGTTGATGGTTGAAATGGCTTTCCTCATCGTTCAGTGTCAATACCATATCACGATGGAGCGTGGTCAGACTGTCGAGCAGCGACGACTGTCGTGATTCGTCTAAGACAAATTGACGCAACGCACTGGTTAAGTCCTGGCGCATCTCTTCTTTGGTCTCTAAAAAGTTGCTGATCCCCATGGCGATAGAACTCAGCAATAGCATAGCCGGAAAAATCATCAGGCAACGTAATCCTCTCATGGCGTAATTTTTCGACAAAAATACGAAATATAGGTCATTATATACAGTTATCATAACTTTTTTTATCATTTCTTTCGCAATTTTCTCTCAGACGAAAGGACGTAGCGGGCTATGTGAAAGGCTACGGTTGGCATTGGCTTGACAGGATGAATCTAAAACCTAAAAACTCCTCTTCATGAGGGCTTCTGATACCAAAAAATCAACAAAAAGTCAAACAACACTATATAAAAAAAGAAATATAACAGAAACTATTTGAAAAATGTCGTATCTTTGTCAGAGGATACTCATCTTCCGTCACTATCCAGTTAAATAAATACTATATGAGAATGAAAAGGTTCCTGTTGTTCGCATTTCTGATGATGGCAACGATTGCCAGTGCACAAAAAGCGTATGAGATAACTGTTGAGAGCAAACAGCCCTCTGGAATCATTGACCAGATGCTGTATGGACAGCTCTTCGAACATATCTATTTCAGTGCCAATAATGGGGTATGGCAGGAACTCATACAGGAGCGTTCTTTCGAACCGGAGCAGTTCCCTGGCATTCATCCTCGTGACGGTTACTTCGACGGATGGTTCATGGACGATGACAGGGTGCTGCATTCACCTACCCGATATGAACAGCCACTGAAGATCGACAGTATCGAGACTTGTGACTTTGACTTGACCATGGATGTCAACTGGCGTTCATACAAGTTGGCTCGGCGCAGTTGGAGCGGCGGACTGATGGACATCCGCTTCGCCTTCCGCAACAAGACCGACGGCTCTCCTTATTTCGTCCGCATTCATGACCCATATTATGAGAGCCGCACGTTCACACCGGCGCAGACCCAGGCGCAGATTGATGCGGCAAATGAGGCTGCAGCTCGTGCTGCACTTCAACAACAGAGCTCCACTGCCAATTTCTCTATTGGCACAATGGAATTTCGTGAATCTCCTGGCTTTGGGGGGCGCCCCGGACGACGCATGAATATCTTTGCGCCATTGGCATCGGCTCCTGCCACAAAAGAACAGGTGAATGAGGCGCAGCAGTGGCATCAACTGCGTGTGGAGAGCCGTGGCAGCAAGGCGACTGTGTTCTGGGATGGTAAGATGGTGGTCAGCTATGACAGTCTGGAGATCTCTGATCGTAACTATCTGACTTTCTGGGTCAATTATACAGAGGCAACTTACCGGAATATCAAACTGACAGCGGCTGACGGCAAGGTGCTGTTTGAGGGCACTCCTGGAGACGTTCAGATTCCGGATGTAGCGCAGCAATGGACCGCTTTCGGCAATGGAGGCAAATACCGCCTCGTCAAAGATGATGCGGTCAATATGCGTTATTCCCAGGAAATCACGGCTGGTAAAAAGGCTGAGGCTGGCATTTTCCAAGGACCGCAAAACATCATCTATGGTGAAAAATATGTGGGTTCCATATATGCTAAAGGTAACGGGGAACTGATAGTGGGACTCCGTAATGCGGATGGGCAGTTCGTGGTGCGGAAGTCGCTTGGAAAAGTAAGCAGGGAGTGGAAAAAATATGAATTCTCACTGGAGCCTCAGGGAACAGTCGCAACTGGCTATTCCCAGATCTCTGCCAGCGGTGGTCATTCAAAAAGAAATGGCGTGGATGGCGATTTTGCCATCGTCGTGAAGAATGGGACAGTGCAGGTGGACATGGTCACCATGACAACCCAGACAGGTCTTGACTTGGGTGGATTCCGTCCCGATATCCTCCGGGCTGTGAAAGAACTGCATCCCACCTGCCTGCGATGGCCTGGGGGCGGATACGTGGCACAATATGATTGGAAATGGGGCATCGGTCCGCAGGAGAAACGGGAGCGATGGGCTCACTGGATGTGGATGGACTATGATCAGAATTGCTTCGGTACTGATGAGTTTATCCGCTTCTGCTGTGAGGTGGGATCGGAACCGATCATCGTTGTGAGCGTCAAATTTGAACGACCTGCTGATGAGTATGAGAGCATCCTTCAGGATGCGCTCAACTGGCTGCGCTATTGCAATGCGCCTGCCACTGACGAATGGGGGGCGAAACGTGCAGCAAACGGTCATCCTGAACCGTATAACGTGAAATACTGGGAGATAGACAATGAGATGTGGGAGATGGTCATCGAACGCTACGAGAAGTGTGTGCGCGACTTCAGTTCCGCGATGCGCAAGATTGACCCGTCTATCAAGATTATCGCTTGTGGAGGATTCCGGGAGGATGAGCAGTTTATCAATCGCAGTGGCAGATATTTTGACTACCTGAGCCTGCACCATTATGAGCAACAGGGCGGTTACGCTACCGGACCCGTACGTCTGGCTCAACAGTATGACCGCTATGCCAAGATGATTGCGGATGGTCCTAATCCGAATATCAAACTGTTCATTTCGGAGTGGAACCTGAATAGTATTGACTGGCGAACGGGCTTGTTTGCTGGAGGATTCCTCAATATGTGTGAAGCCCGTGATGTGGTGGCCATGGGGGCGGCGGCGCTCTTCATCCGACGCACGGATGCGCCTGACTGGAACAATGCTTTCATCAATTTTGACTACAAGGATTTGTTCAAGGCACCCAACTGCCAGGTCACCGAACTTTGGTATGATCATTTCTCAAAATATCGTCTGGCATTCAGCGGTGATACAGGTGATGTCAGCGTGAGCACCACCTTGTCGGAGAATGGTGCCGACGTGATTGTGAAGGTGGTGAACCCCACAGATGAGCCTGTCTCCCTGCGTGTCAAAGGTGACTGGAAAGGGGTGTCGGCGACAGAGTTTGAGTATTTCGCTCCGGGATCATTAATGGTGGCCAATAGCATGGATAATAAGAATGCCGTTGCACTACAGAAAACGACAGCAAAGAACGATGGTAACGATCTCTTGCTCTCGATTCCCGCTCTGGCGGCTGGCGTGCTGACAATAACTAAACAATAGACATTTCATCAATTTTTTTTACTCAATGTACAAACCAGAATTCCAAAAGCGCGGGATCGTCGTCTTCCGACAATTTAAACGGAAGGGATGGGCTCTCTTTGCTTGTCTGGGGCGTGAGGTCGTCATCTCCGTACTGAGCGTGGCTACACTTTCATCAACGAAAGCGGCATGCGTCAGTCTGCAGATGGAGCGTGCCGACACCACACAGACAACAAAAGAGATCTGGCTTGGTGATGTAGGCATCACAGGCTCGCGGGCGCCGCTGACACAGAGTCAGGCGGCGAGAATGGTAACTGTACTGAGCCACGACGACATTGCGCAGGCGGCAGTACAAAGTGTTAACGATTTGCTGAAGTTGGCCGTGGGGGTCGATGTCCGACAACGGGGGGCTATCGGTTATCAGACGGACATCTCCATCAGGGGGGGCACACAGGAGCAAATCACTGTACTGCTGAATGGCATGAATATCTGTGATCCTCAAACGGGGCACAACGTGATGGATCTGCCTTGCCAACTGGATGAGATCATCCGGGTGGAGGTGCTGGAAGGACCGGCTGGAAGGGCGTATGGCACTTCTTCACTCGTGGGTGCGATCAATATTGTTACTGCTCCTGGTGAAGGATCATTGCCCATAGGGAAACGGACGGTAAAGAGTGACGTCAATCTGGAATGTGGCTCTTTCGGATACGCCAAGTCGGCTGTCATCGCGAATCTTTCTTCTACTTTTCCTTCTCAATTCTCTCTTCAGCAACAGTTCAGTTCCAGCTACCAGCGCAGCGACGGGTTTAGCCGCTCAAAAGAGGGAAACCTCAATACAGACTTTAGCGGTGCAAAGGCTTTCTATCAGGGGAAACTCGCCAATGAGATGCTGACGGTACAATGGCATGCGGGACTCTCTGACAGAGGATGGGGATCTGGAACATTCTATGCCACGCCTCGATGGCAGGCTGATGACCAGTATGAGCATACCACAAAACTGTTTACTGCCGTGCAAGCAGAGACGCGACAGGGGCCTGTCCGCTTCCGGCCTTCAATCAGCTGGAACCAATTTCGAGACCGGTATGAGGGATATCGCAACCGGCCTGACGTGATGAAGTTTAATCATCATAAATGCAACATCTATAGCGTAAATCTGAATAGTTTCTTCGACTGGAAGGCGGGACGTACGGCTGTCGGTGCTGAGATCCGTCATGAGGATCTGGTCAGCAGCAATCTTGGAGAACCGCTCAATAATGGGGAACAAAACGCTGATTCAAAATACTTACGTGGCATCAACCGCACCAATCTGTCTGCACATCTGGAGCACAATGTGCTGCTCCAAAAACTCACCTTGTCGGCGGGCATCGTCGTGGCAAAGAGTTCGTGGAGCAATGCCGATTGGAAAATCTTTCCTGGCATCGACGTGAGTTACCTGCTCTATAAGTCGGAACTGTCTCCACTCAGCATCAAATTGTTCGCTTCCTACAACTCTTCACTGCGCCTGCCGTCGTTCACTGAGATGTATTACAAACTGCAGGGCTATGCGGCTGATCCTCACCTGAAACCAGAGGAGATGCGTGCATTGGAGGCTGGAGCACAACTGACATCCATCAACCTAAAGGCAAAGGCCACGGTGTGGCATCATCATGGACGCAATATGATTGACTGGATCATGGACACCCGTCTGGGTGACGACGCGGTTTGGCAGAGTGTCAACCACACCCGCATCAATGCCACCGGCTTTGAGGTGTCGGCTGACATGAGCCTACAGCAGCTTCTCTCAAATGTGTTCTCTCCGTCCTCGGATGTTCCTTCCATACATCTCTCCTACAGCTACATCACGCAGAGCAAAGACCTTGAACAGGGGATCGTCTCGCAATATGCGTTGGAGTATTTGCGCCACAAACTGGTGGCCTCCTTGCACACACCGCTGTGGCGTCGTCTCTCGCTGACGGTCTCTTCACGTTACCATGACCGTGAGGGACAGTACACCTCGTTCAACGGTGATGTATGCGACTACCGCCCTTTCACATTGGTGGATGCACGCTTGCAATGGAAGGCGGCGAGCCACACGCTCTATGCTGAGGTCAACAATTTATTTGATAACCGCCACTATGTGGATTACGGCAACGTGCCGCAACCTGGTATATGGTTCGTCTGTGGAGTGAAATACCGTCTCCCATTATAAGTTGTTTCATATGTGTTTGTTATTGTGCTATTCTCAGATGGTCATTTGGATATGTTGACTATTATAAGTACATTTGCAGCCAATTATTTACCTTCTATGCACTAATGAAAAAATCTGTTTCTTTCATTTTGGCGTTGGTGGTAGCGATGGCTCTCCACGCCGGAGTAATCACGGTTACGGTAGACGGAACCCAATACCAGACGATCACGGGATTTGGTGCTGCTTGCTGCGATGGGGCCATGTGCCCTTTCGGCAACGACACGCAGCCTGTTAAACTGCTCTATGGTCCCACTTCAAAAATCGGACTCAACATCATGAGGATGGAAATCTCACCCAACTTCATCGGCGATATCGTCGTCCCGGAGTGGAACAACTGGGATTCACCGTATGACTGGAAAGGATCCTTGCCCTCGGCAAAGATTGTCAAACAGCGGGGCGGTATCGTCTTCGGTACGCCTTGGTCGCCTCCTGGTGAATACAAAACCAACGGGTCGGCACAGGGGGGTAACAGCGACAGCCAGGGTAAAATTAGAGCTGAACTGCGTACAGACTGCTATGAGAAGTTTTTCCCGTGGCTGAACTCGTTCTTGGATTACATGAAGAAAAATGGTGTCAACGTGGATGCCGTGTCCATACAAAACGAACCCGACTGGTGGGTCGATTATTCAGGTTGTCTCTATACGCCTCAACAGCAACTCAACCTGGTCAAAAACTATGCTCATATGCTCGATAGGGAGACACACAAAGGGGTGAGGCTGATCAGTGCCGAACCGCTGGGCTTCGATCCAAAATATTCTGACCCGCTCATGAAAGATGAGGTGGCTCGTGATCAGATAGACATCATTGCCGGACATCTCTATGGGCATCCGCCACTTGGCAATATGAAGAGTGCTTCTGTGCTGGCTTCCAAGTACGGCAAGGAAGTGTGGATGACGGAGCATTCTGTGACCGACAACATCGACCACCTGCCCAACTGGCATGAGCAACTGATCTTTGCAGAGGAACTCAACGAATGTATGCTCGCTGGATGTACGGCTTATATCTATTGGTATATGCGTGCTCATTGGGCTTTCGTGGGAACGGGAGAGTCGAAGTATAATCCTGGCAACACAAAAAATACGCTGCTTCCTCGTGCTTACGTCATGTCTCATTTCTCTAAACATGTGACGGGTTCCACGCGTCTGGGTACCACTGCTAGCGTCAAAACTGGCACCAACTCGGCTTTCGAGACTTCAGCCTATATCAAGGGCGATTCTCTCATCGTCATGGCCATCGATACCACCAAGTATGCGCACGACCTGAAAATCATATTGCCTTACAAGGTGAAAAGTGGTGTTCATCTGTTGTCAACAGCCAATGATGCTCTCCTGCAGGAGTCGACGATCGAGATCAGCGAACCTGTGGAGGAGGTCACGGTTCCCCTGCCGGCACGCAGTCTGAATACCTATATTTTCATGATTGACCAAACCGATGCCATCAGAAATCCGAAACCTGCGGCTCAGGTGGCTTCCAAAACCTATTACGATCTGAGTGGCCGCCGGTTAGAAATGCCTCGTGGAATATGCATAGAGCGGTCTTCAGATGGTTCTTCACGCAAAATTTACATAGAAAATTAATTGTGCCCAGAACTCAGCCTCGAAGTTAGCCTTGAAGGGGCGCTAAGATCATAGCCGGGGGTGCAAACCCCGGAAAAAAGCAGGAGGGTGTGTCAACACAAATTGACATACCCTCCTTGATGCTGAATGTGCTGGCGAATGGTGCCGCGTTTTATTCGTCCCAAAGATTTCCTTTCCCGCTACTCTCTATATCATCGAAAAAACTGGTGTTGCTCATCGTACCACCTTCTTCGTCATCATTGTCGCGGTTGGGATCATTGCCTTCGCTCTCTTCGAGCAAGGATTGGGGAAGCATGCCCAGGATATCGATTTCTGGCTTAGCGTATATTTTCATGATGATGTCCTCCTACTTTTTTACTTAAAAATGATTTTCTTGCCTTGGTGAATGTAGATCCCTTTGCCGACAGGACGGGTCACCTTGACACCTTGAAGGGTGTAGTAGCCGCTCTCGGTAGGACGGGCCTCCTGCACGGTGCTGATGCCGTCTGAGGAATCATCAAAGGTGAAGTGGATGTAGGGCGCTTCAGATGGACTGGCGGAAGCATCGTAGAGTCCCAGTTCACTGGTGCCGTATTCCTCGGGAGTGAGCGACAGATAGGCCATGTTCGCACTCGACATGTGCTCGGTGGGATTGTCGGTGACTGAAACGCTCGAACGCCAGAATCCAAGATAATAAGCATAGTTGCCACGGGTGGTGGTGCCCTCGGCATAGGGCTTCACACGGTAATAACCGAAGGTGAAGTTGCGGTTGAGCACGTTGCCATCGCTGCCTGTCACCGTTCCGGGGATGAAGAGGGGGGATATGACGGCTTTCAGAAGGTTGTCGTTGCCGTCATATCCGGCTTTTGGGATAGAATAGCCGGTGGTTTCCACAAGGAGATTGCGGTCGGTGCCGTTCTCTGGGGCGTCTGTCGAGAAGAGAAGCACACCGGTGTTGGCAGGGATATAGTCGGTGTCGAGTTTCTTGAGCTTGGCCTTGTAGATGTCACCGCTCGTGTCGAGCCCTGTCACTACATAAACGTCCACATTGGAGGGCTTGGCATAGGCCACGTTGTCTGCCCATGAAGTGGCCGACTGATAACAAATGCCGTCAATAGTGCGGGTGCTCTCGATGATCTCGCCATATTTCTCACCTGTGGTGGCATTGCTGATGTAGGTCATGTTGCGCAACGGGATGTCGCGGCTCAGGGTGTAGTAGGAGTCTTGCCCTTCTTCGCCCATGTAGAAGCGTAAGGTGTAGGTACCGGTGGGGGCATTGAAGGTGATGCGGCTCCCACTGAGTTGGGCTTCGCTTTCGTTGCCGTTGGTGTCATAGGCCACATGGTTGTAGTAGTCACCGTCGGTGGTGCTGCTGCCTGCCACCTCGCTGTCTTCGCTCCAGTTCATCTTATATGACTTGTTCACAATAAACCGCATCTGACCACCATTAGTAAACGCTCCCTCGTATTTGTAGCATGCTTCCTGGTCGTCCCATTCCAGCGCAATTGCATCTTCGGGAGAGGAGAATTCTTTGCCCACGGCTGTTCCCACAAGATAGGGCGAGGTCTTGAAGACTGCTCCGTAGGTGGCCGAAGTGAGGTTGATATACAGGCGGTAACTGTCATAGATAGAGGCATCTATCTCCGGGTTGAAGGCTTGGTTCTTGTTGCCCATATCGTTGTTTTCAGGCACTGTCAGTCCACCCGTCAAGGTGATGGCGTTGCGGTCGGCGGGTGCTATCATGCGGATGGCCTTGTTCCAGTTGGTGTTGGTCCATTCGCTGACAGGCGTGTCGAGCAAGGAACTGGGGGCGATGATCAGGTAGAGATTGTTGAAAGGATGTCCTTCGTTGCTCACATCCACGTAATAGACGAGGCTGTCGGGTTGGGTCGTGTCGCGCACGAACTTGAAATTCTCGTCTTTCATGGCCTCCCACTCCCAGGCTTCGTTGTCTTCGTTCCAGTGCAGATTGCCGAAGAGGTAGAATCCATCGGTATCATCGGGAATGGCATTGTTCAGGTTGAGTGCCAGACTATAAGGGCCATAGGGATAACCATACCATCTGCTCACATCTTCGTGCCAATCGGCATCCACGTTGACATTGCCTGCATCGCTGGTGTTGAGCGACCAGGTGTAAGAGGCGGCCTTGCCTTTTTCCAGCGTGAAGGTGAAGGAGTTCGATTGTTTACATCTGTCATAACTCTGGTAGGATGGGGTCTCGCGGTCCACGTCGTTTTGGTCCTTATATTTGTTGTCGTTGCTGTTCATCGCCAACCCATAGTCGGAATAGGGACGGTAGGTCACTTGCTTGCCGTCTTCATCAATGCCGGCCACATAATAATTGATACCTCCGGTGGGGATGTCGTGGTCGTTGACCGTCAGGGTGAAAAGATTGGGGTCGAGCGGTTCACCTGCATCACGTTTGCGCACGTTCTGGAATTTGAAGGTCTCCAACATCTGTCCACCTGTCAGTTGCTCGCTCACCAGATAGTAGGTGCCGAAAGCCTCCATCTCATCTTCGCTGTAAGTATTGAAATTGTTCCCGTCGAGGATGATGTAAGGCTTGTCCTTGATGTCGTCAATTTTCACACCAGCCTGTCCGTCAGCGGGATGGCGGTTGCCATTGGCATCCCTTACAATGATGCGGAGGTTGGGATAGGTCTTGAGATCATAGTCGTAGTAATACCACGTTTTGCCGTCGATGGTGGTCGTCGTATGGATGGTGTTGCCTGGAGCATCCCAACCGCCGTTCACCTCTGCGCCGTTATAGGTGTAGAAATACATCTGGGTGTCACTCAGACTGCGGGCATAGATGCGCAAGGCCGACTGACTGATGTTATAGGTGAATTCTTCAACATTGAATACTTCTCCATTGTAGAGAATACCGGCCTTGAGGGTGGTGGGCATGTCAAAGGTAAACTCGACACTACTGGTGGTCTGGGTACCGTTTTCGGCGGTGGGCTCACTGCCATCAGTGGTATAGACTAGGGTGGCTCCTGCCATCGAGGCACTCAGTGTGGTATTGGCGGTGGGGTAGTAACTGCCGGGCTCAGTGCTCACCTGCGGTGTGGCGGTGAGGTAACCGAGATCCACATTGTCGCTCACATAAAAGGCATAGTTGGGATTGGCTGCGGTGCCTACGGACACGGCAACGAAACCGTCAGTGTTGTAGTCGGTCACATAACCGCTGATCACGAGCACGGTGCCTTGGCTGCCCTCTACCTTGGTCACATAGCCATTGCCTTGTTCATGCTGCTCCACGATGCTGCTGGTGTTGGTGATGCCTGCTGCCTGACGGGCGATGATCATTTTCTTCAGTTCGTTCTTGTAAGCTGTCCAGTGGGGCCAGAAGATACAGGGCGTGCCGGGCATGGCAAGGATAAAGGCATTGGCTGCCAATACGTTGTTGCCTAATCTATCGTAATTGCGATAGGTGTCATGATTGTCGACGAAGGTCACGGAATATTGGCTGTATCCGTAGATGTCGGCTGCCATACCCTTGTCGCTCAGGGCACTCCAATTGCTGCTGCCGAAAGCGGAGTTGATGGTATATTTCAATCCGAAATCGAAAGCGGCGGAGGTCTTTCCGGTGCCGTCGACCCAATGGTAGATGTTGTCTTTGCTGTCCCAGTACTCGCCTACGGAGTAGGTGGGCTTGGCATATTCGTTGTAGAGCTTGGTATACTGTGCGCCATAGCCTTTCACCATGTCGTAGCGGAATCCGGCGTAACCCAGGTCATTAAGCAGGAAGTCGAGGTAAAGTTTCACGTTCTCCTGTACGTTTTGGCTGGTATGGTCGAGATCACGGTAGCCGTTGAAGTCATCACCCGAGTCGTAGTTGCCGCTGATGTCATTGCCTTGGCTCTCGGTGGCGCCTCCGTCATCGCCGCGGCAGATGTCGGCAAGGGTCCAGGTCATGGTGCCATGTCCTTCCCAGGTCTCTTCAGGGAAGTCGCACCAGTTCCATAACCCGTTCTTATGGTTGATCACCACATCTTCGATGATACCGGTTCCTTTGTTTTTGAAAGTGCTGATCATCGTGCGCAACTGTGCCTCCGTTCCCCAGCATGAGTTGTGATCCAACCAGAAACAGGGATCATAGCCCATCGACGTGCTGTTGGTGTTGTGATAGTAGCTGGAGGTCTTGCCTGAGTTGGGCACCCAGATCAGTTTAAAGTATTTTGAGAGTTCGTCGGCCTGGTTTGTCAGGTCTTCCCATTTGGTCTCGCTGTAGGAGTCCCAGTAGAATCCTTGCAGCATCACACCCCCATAGTTGGCGGGCCACCCTTGCGCCAGCAAACTGATCGGGGAAAGAAGGAATAATAGTGTCAGTAATTTGATTTTCATAACGAAATTGGTTGATAATAAATAATTTCCGCAAATGTAATATTTTTTATCTTTCATTATCATTTCCCATTAACAGAATGTAAGAATTTGTGTATGCAAACGTTTGCATTCTACCTGTCTAAATGGCTTTCATCCTCTTTCTGTCATGTGAAAAATCCTTTGATATGACACACAGAAAACTCCTCCTACACCAATGACGACTGTCTTTCCGTCATTAGCATAGGAGGAGTGGAGCGTCAAAAAGTTTGATCTGCGAACAGAATTATTACCTCCTACCGGGTCCGCCGAAACCGAAGCCGAAGCCTTGTTGGGGCGCTTTCTCGGGCTCGCCGAAGAAGGAGGCCTCCACATCTTTGTCGTTGAGCTTGAACACCATGAACTGAGGATTCTTCTCCGTGCAGGGTGCCCATGTGCCGCCATTCTTGCCGTTTGGATCGCTATACTTCACAAAATTGGTCCATGCCGTCAGCATCTTCTCCGACAGTGCCCAGTCGCCTTTCGTCCATGGACGCCAACAGTGCTTCAGTGACTTGAATACAAACCAGAGGTCGGAGGAGTGGAAGGCGCCTCGCAGTCGTTGGGTGACCTCGGGATGGGATCCGTCATCGGGCAGAGGACGGGCAAACTGATAGGCCCAGGCCTTACCGCCCTTCTGCTGACGCACCTTGCAGAACTCGGCGATGTTGGGGGCCATGTTGCCCATATCATTGAGGGTGAAACCGATCATATAGGGGACGTCGGCCAAGGTCCCCTCACGGGTGGCATCATCGAAACTCTTGATGCTGACATATCCGTCTATCAATGGCATATAGGGCAGGCGGATCCGTTCGCCGGTCACCTGTCCGTAGAGGGTGTTGAGGGCAAAGACGGTCTCGGTGGATGCCTGACGCATCTTCTGCAGATCGGTCAGTCCTGCCCAGTCAAATACTTTCTTCGCATTGGCGGCAGCTTCGTCAATGGAACCGCCACTGTAGCGGCCACCCATCATACCTCCTCCATTGGGATTGGGGATGCTGAGCCCTTGAGCACTCATGATGACGGCCTTGTGGAACAGACCACGGGCCAACGGTGACTCGCAGAGGGTGCGCACGCTTCCGCCGCCTGCACTCTGACCGAAAATCGTCACATTGTTGGGATCACCACCAAACTGTGCGATGTTCTTCTGGATCCACTTCAGGGCCTCTATCTGATCGAGAATGCCATAGTTGCCGGATACCTTGTGGGGACTTTCTTCTGAAAGGGCAGGGTGGGTCAGAAAACCGAAAACACCCAGACGGTAGTTGATGGAGACGAGCACCACGTCCTTGGCGCCCCATTCCTGACCGTCGAACTCTGGCTCTGAGCCCCAGCCCTCGCGATAACCGCCTCCGTGAATCCACAGGGCGACAGGGAGCTTCTTTGTCGTCTTACCGGGTGCCTTCGTCCATACGTTCAGATACAGACAGTCCTCACTATAAGGGGCTTCTTTCCCATAACCCCACTCTGTGAAATAACCTCCGGGATACTGGATGGCCTGGTAACTGGGATGACCAAAGGTGTCGCAGATTTTCACACCTTTCCAGGGTACGACGGGCTGCGGCTCCTTCCAACGGTTTTCTCGGATAGGTGGGGCTGCATAGGGGATGCCTCGATAAACATACACGTCAGGGTGATCATCGGCCAAGACGCCTTGCACCTGACCTCCTTCAATCGTCAACACGGGGTTCTCTGCCGCATGAACTGATATAGCTGCCATGAGCAGAAGGGGCAAAAACATTTTTTTCATAGTGAATCGTTTTTTCATGATGAATGTGTCTTCTCTATTATGGGGACAAATTTAGATAAAAATATCGATTTCTCACTTTGTTGGGATAAAGAATATTCATTTCTTTTCTTTCTCTCAAAATTGATGTCGAGGCTCGGGATAATAAAAACCTCTCTGCCAGACTATATCATTCATCTGGAGAGAGGTGTGAGAGAGTTGTATTGATATGTAGGGATTATTCTTGCTGTGTCTCCTGGTGTTGCAGTTTCAGCTCTGTGATGAAAGAGGCGAGAAGGCCGATGCCGACACCGAAGGCGATCACGAGCCAGAAATAGATTCCTTCCACGTTGAGAAGATAGTCTGCAAGAGCTCCAAAACCTATACCGATAAGGATGCATGCAGAGCGCAGCGAATGATATTTGTTGGGCTTTTTCTCCTGCTCTGCCATGATTGCCTTGGCGGTTTCGAGATCTGTGTGGTTCTCGATAAGCAGACGGCGCAGGGTGGTGTCGTTCTCTTTCTTGCGGATGTATCCTATGACGGCGCAGATGATGGCTACGATGGGGATGGCCAATGATAATATGACTGCAGATAATGGAATTAATTCGTCCATAATGTTTTTTTGTTTATTGTTAATAATTGATGTTGATGAACATAATGGAAAACCGGTTTTTGAGGTTGTTCAATGATAAGACCACCGAAGGGATGAATTATTACACTTCATCGGGTGAAAAATGTTCGAGGGCATACCATGTGGCATAGAGCATAGTGGCAACGGGCAGCACCAGACAGATAGATACTGGCAGATGCCAATGGTAAATGGAAAATTGCAGGGTGCTTGGCTGGCTGACGGCTGACCATAGAGACCAACCGAACAGCAGTAGGAGCAATGGCAATCCAAAGGAGAAGAGGGCGATCTTTCCCCATCGCAGCAGACGGCGGCGACGCGTGGTGCGATGCAGTTGATTCATCACGGAATGGTTGATCTCTTCAACCACCTGCTGACGGCAAAACGTCTGACGGATAAGGTCATCGAGTTGCTCGTCGGTGAGATTTGTATGATTATCTGATTCCATATTTTCTGTCGTTTATGAGGTGGATGTTTCTTATATGTTCTCTGATGACAACTGTTTCCGTAACTTGTCTCGGATGCGGTGAAGACGGACAAGAACATTCGATTGTGAAAGTCCTGTCCGACGGGCTATCTCATCGGTCTTGACTTGTTGGAAATAGTGCAGGTGGATGATCTGACGGTCTTGCTCAGGCAGGGTGGAGATGGCGTTCTCCATCCGTTGAAGCCGTTCCTCGTAGGCCGCATCGTAATCATTAGTGGTAGAGAAGGTGGGCGTGTCAGAACTGTTGACGCTCTCCGGATGTGCTGATGAGAAGTGGAGGATGCCTGTGCGGTTTCTGCGTTCACGATCCAACTCGTTCAGCGACAGGTGCATGGCGATGGAGGTGAGCCAGGGACCAAGCGTGTCATTGCGCCAGTATGCCAGTCGTTCGTAGGCTCGGATGAAGGTCTGTTGGGTCACTTCCTTGGCATGGTCTTCACGCCGCATGATGGACAGCGTCTTCGAGTACACAATTCCCGAATAGCGTCTTACAATCTCGGCGAAGCAACGTTGGTCGTTGTCGAGTAATACCTTGTTGGCAAGTTCTCTGTCTGTCATATCTGTTTATATGACCGTTTCCGCACGATATTATTACACCTTCAAGAAAAAAATATCGATGCGACCTCATTTTTTCCAACTTGGATGGATTTCGGATATGGTCACACCGATGGAGAAATAGAACGCCCAGAACAAGGGCCTGATACAGGGAGTCAGTCTAACTGAAACGGATCTGCATCATGCAGCACGGGGAATTTGTGTCGGAAATGGGCCAACTCTTCCATGTTGAGTGCTGATGTGGAGACTTCTTCCATACCTGGCGAACACGAGGCGATGGTATGTCCGTAGGCATCGATGATGACGGAGTCACCAAGATACTCGCCTACCTGGTCGCTTCCTACTCTGTTTACGCCTATCACGAAACATTGGTTCTCCAATGCGCGGGCTTTCAAGAGGGTCTGCCATACGTCGCGGCGCCGTGCTGGCCAGTTGGCTACATAGATGATGGCGTCATAGTCGTCGTGGTTGCGGGAGAAGACGGGGAATCGCAGGTCATAGCACACTTGCAGCAGAAAGCGCACTCCACGCCATGTGGTGATGACTCGTTGCTCACCGGCCACAAACTCATCTGTCTCACCTGCAAAACCGAAGAGATGGTGCTTGTCGTAATAGTCATAACTGCCGTCGGGACGCACAAAGAAAAGGCGGTTGCGCAACTGCCCTTCGTCATCTCTTGTCGCCACACTGCCAGCGATGGCGGCATCCAGACGATGTGCTTGTTGCCGCATCCAACTGATGATCTGCCGTGATTGTTCTTGGGCTTGATCTGTAGAACCTTCTGCCAGAAATCCTGTGGCAAAAGTCTCGGTCAGCACATAAAGGTCGGCCCCTGGTTGCGTATCCAGCAGTGTGGCAAGTTGATGAAGGTTCTCCTTCAGTTCATTCCATCTGATGGTGTGTTGCACGATAGCTGTCTTCATTGGTGTTTCCGTTTTAGGGTAGAAATAGCAATCCAAAGGCAAAAGTAATAAAAACAGAAGACTTTTCAGAATTTGCGTCTATATTTTTTCAAGCAAGCCTGCTTCTACATGATCCTAGTCCCTCCTAGCATCTCCTAGATCTTCCTAGTCCCTCCTAGCTTCTCCTAGCATCTCCTAGATCTTCCTAGTCCCTCCTAGCTTCTCCTAGGATTTCCTAGCATCTCCTAGGATTTCCTAGGATTTCCTAGCTTCTCCTAGGATTTCCTATATCTTCCTCACAGTTAGTTCCAAAATAGTTCGTCATTTTTTTAAAAAGCATATGGCCTTATTTGAAAAAGTGTTATCTTTGCATGTTCTTTATCACAATAACGATTCCAAAAATGAAAAAGACTTTTACGCTGATCTTTCTGACCATCCTGACAATGACTGTCAATGCCCAGGTGACGACGTTGCAAAAAAATGAGAAAGAAGATTCCACCATTGCTGTCATAGGATATTTCTGCAAAAACGACACTATGGAGTATCAACGCATCCAGGGAAAAATGAAAATCGTGGACAATGACACCACGCAACGTGGTGATGTCTTGGAGAAATTCATGGTTGTCGTAACAGACTCTACCGCAGACGGTTATAAAATGGAAATCATCCCCATATCGTGCGAGATAGAGGGCGAAGACAACGATTACCAGACACGGATGGCCTCATTGCTATGGGATGAAGTGAAAAACCTTCGGTGCCGTTTCTCCACCGATGAACTGGGTAAGGTGCTACATATCGACAACTGGCGCGAGATCCGTGATGTGCTCAAGAAAAGTTATGTGAAAGTCTTCGATAACCTCTATTCCTCTATGCCGGGCTTGGACAGCGTGATGCCGCGGAAGCAACTTGAAAACCTGATTCTCTTAGGGTGCGCCACCGAAGATGGCATCAAAGGACAATACGATGAACTCGACATGCTCTTCGGACTCCACGGTAGCGAAGTGACCATGAAACCGGTTGAGAGTGATGATGTTTCTGAATCTGGATTCCCCACGCATTCCTACATTGAGTCTTTCTATCCTGCACCCGAGGATGAATATGATCTTGAAGGCGACTACGTCGTGCAGGCTCGTACCGAAACGCAACTTTCTGGCGATGACGTACAAGACCTGGTTGGATCCACGCTCGGGATGATTTTTTCAGGAGAACTGTCCGATAGTGTGAAAAAATATACGGATGAAGCGCTCTCTGGCAATAAACAAGGAATGACGGCCATCAATAAAGAACAGTATTGCTATTTCTTCAACGGATGGCCAAAACTGATGAAGAAAATCGTGGAAATCAATCTCGCTGGATTGGTCAAACGCATCGAATATGATGCCATTGAGTGGATAAGAAGGAGATGGAATTAATTCTATGGACTACCCATGTCATCAGTGGCATTAGACATGGTTGTTCCGGATTGGCTGGGTCTTGACCTTGACAATATGCAAACGAGGATGTGTACAATATGATTGGACACACCCTCGTTTTAGATAGTTGCTGCAGACTAACTGCTCAAAACAAGAATTACGCTGATAACAATCTTGATAACTGTTTAATATTTAAAGTGGATAGTCTTCAAATGCGTAAAGCACGGTGGAGAGGTAGCGCTCACCGGTATCGGGCAACAGCACCACGATCTTCTTGCCTTTATTCTCAGGACGTTTGGCCACCTGGATGGCGGCATAAAGGGCGGCTCCTGAACTGATACCTACCAGCAGACCTTCCTGTTGGGCTATCTCACGGCCTGTGCGGATGGCATCGTCGTTTTCCACATCAAATACCTCATCGATGACTTGAGCATCGTAGGTCTTGGGCACAAAACCGGCACCGATACCTTGAATCTTGTGAGGACCGCTCTGGCCACCGTTCAAAACGGGGGACGATTTGGGCTCTACTGCGATCACTTTCACGTTGGGATTCTGCTCCTTCAGATATTTTCCTGTTCCTGAGATGGTGCCTCCTGTGCCTACGCCACCGACGAAAATGTCCACCTGACCGTCTGTGTCACGCCAAATCTCAGGACCGGTGGTGGCATAATGCTTGGCAGGGTTGGAGGCATTCTCAAATTGTTGTAGGATCACAGAGCCTGGAATGGAGTCACGCAACTCTTCGGCTGCGCGGATGGCACCTGGCATGCCGTCTTTTCCAGAGGTGAGGCGTACCTCGGCACCGTAGGCTTTCACCAGATTACGGCGCTCCACACTCATGGTCTCAGGCATGGTAAGGATAAGATGATAGCCCTTGACGGCTGATACCAGGGCCAGTCCTACGCCTGTATTTCCGCTGGTGGGTTCGATGATGGTGGCTCCAGGTTTCAGTATGCCTTTGGCCTCTGCGTCTTCGATCATCGCCAGGGCGATACGGTCTTTCACGCTTCCGCCGGGATTGAAATATTCTATTTTTGCAATGACGGGTGTCTCAAGACCTTTTGCTTGGGAATACTTGTTGAGCTCTAGTAATGGTGTGTTGCCGACGAGCTCGGTCAGCTGTTTTGCGATTTTACTCATATCTTTGGTGATTTTTATTTTTTTATGTGCAAAGGTAAGGCATTTTTCCGACTCTCACAATCATTTTGGGATGGCTTTCTGTATGACAAGGAGTGGGAGAGGGATAAATGAGCGACTAAATCTTGTCAAAAGCTTGGGAGAGATCGTCGATGATGTCATCGATATGTTCTGTTCCGATGCTCAGACGGATGGTCGACGGGGTGATGTGCTGCTCGGCCAGCTCCTCTGGGGACAATTGGGAGTGGGTGGTGGTATACGGGTGGATCACCAGACTCTTCACATCGGCTACGTTGGCCAAAAGAGAGAATATCTGCAGAGCATCAATAAACTTCCATGCTTCTTCCTGACCGCCCTTGATCTCGAAGGTGAAGATAGAACCGCCGCCGTTGGGGAAGTACTTCTGATAGAGCTTGTGGTCGGGATGACTCTCCAAAGCGGGGTGGTTCACCTTGGCTACCTTGGGGTGATGGGCAAGGAAGTCAACCACCTTTAGGGCATTTTCCACATGACGCTCCACACGCAGACTCAATGTCTCGACACCTTGCAGCAGAATGAAGGCGTTGAAAGGGGAGATGGCGGCTCCGGTATCGCGCAGGATGACGGCACGGATGCGCGTCACATAGGCGGCTGCACCTACTGCGTCGGCAAACACGATGCCATGATACGATGGATCGGGCTTGGAGAGGGTGGGGAACTTGTCGGGATTGGACTTCCAGTCAAATTTGCCGCCGTCGACGATAACACCGCCTAAGGAACTGCCATGACCGCCCAAGAACTTAGTGGCTGAGTGCACCACGATGTCGGCTCCATGCTCCAAAGGACGGATGAGATAGGGGGTGCCGAAGGTGTTGTCGACGATGAAGGGGATGCCGTGCTGATGAGCAATGGCGGCCACACCTTCAATGTTGAGCACGTCGCTGTTGGGGTTGCCGAAGGTCTCTGCATACACCACCTTCGTGTTGGGCTGGATGGCGGCTTCAAGGGCGGAGAGGTCGTTCACATTGATAATGGTGTTTGTGATGCCTTGAGTGGCCAGTGTGTGGGTGATCAGGTTGTATGAACCGCCATAGAGATTGTCGGCGGCCACGATATGATCGCCTGCCTGTACGATATTCTGGAGGGCGTAGGTGATGGCGGCTGCGCCTGACGCAACGGCAAGACCTGCCACACCGCCTTCAAGAGCGGCCACGCGATCTTCAAAGACTCCCTGGGTGGAGTTGGTCAAACGGCCGTATATGTTGCCGGCATCACGAAGACCAAATCGGTCGGCGGCGTGCTGGGAATTGTGAAACACATAACTCGTGGTCTGATAGATGGGAACGGCACGGGCATCGGTTGCGGGGTCTGCTTGTTCCTGTCCTACGTGGAGCTGTAAAGTCTCAAAACGATAATTCTTTTTCGTACTCATCATCTTATCCTTTCTATATTTTAAAATTTGAAAAATTATTTTTTACGATGCAAAGGTATATAGTTTAGTGATTCCTTCCAAATTTTATGCTAAATACAGAAAATATGGCTAAATTTCTTATAGTTGAAGAAAATATTTCCTTTGCGTCTTCCAAAAATCACCTAAAATAGAATAAATCTCTCACTACTGTCCCGTTAAAGTGGACTAATTGTTCTTTGAAATCGCTGAAATAAAGTCATTTACGATCAGTTTGTAGAGCGCGACGATTTGAATTTGTAATTTTGCAGCCAGACAGATTGACTGCAAGATGAACAAAGACAAATATGTATTCGCCCAATTGATAGAGTTTCTGAACAATGACAAGTTCCGCCGTCTTGTTGACAAGTACGATGGAAACCATTATGTCAAGCATCTCACCTGCTGGAATCAACTCCTTGCTCTGATGTTTGGACAACTCAGTAACCGTGAGAGCCTGCGAGACCTGATAGTGGCTCTTGAAGCCCATCAGTCCAAGTGCTACCATCTCGGCTTAGGACGAAAGCCCATCGCCAAGACGACACTGGCCACAGCCAACCAGAACCGCGACTACCGCATCTTTGAGGAGTTTGCTTTCTACATGATGGAGCAGGCCAGGGAGAAACGGGCGGCGGACATATTTAAGCTCGGAGGCAAGGTTTATGCATTTGACTCCACGACGATACCGCTCTGTCTGTCAGTGTTCTGGTGGGCGAAGTTCCGCAAGAAAAAAGGTGGTGTCAAGGCTCATGTCCTCTATGACCTGGAGGCTCAAGTGCCGGCCTTCTATCATATCACCACAGCTTCAGTCTACGATTCCAAGGCAATGCCGGAAATCCCTTATGAGACAGGCGCTTACTATGTCTTTGACCGAGGCTATAATAACTTTGGGGAGCTTTACCGCATACAGCGGATGGAGTCCTTCTTCGTTGTCAGAGCCAAGACCAACTTGCAGTACAAGTGCGTCAAGTGGAAGCGGCGGATGCCCAAGAACATACTGACTGATGCAGAGATTGAGTTGAAGGTCTATAAGAGCCGAAAGGACTACCCTGAGGACTTACGTCTCGTCAGATATTATGACGAAGAGCAAAACCGTGAGTTCTTGTTTCTGACCAATGCGATGGACTTGACAGCCCAGCAGATTGCTGACCTATACAAGAACAGATGGCAGATAGAACTGTTCTTCAAGTGGCTCAAGCAGCACCTCAAGATCAAGAAGTTCTGGGGCACTACTGAGAACGCTGTCAGAATACAGATCAGTGCAGCTATCACTGCTTACTGCCTAGTGGCGATTGTACAGCATGACATGCAGTTGAAACGCTCGACCTATGAGGTCTTGCAAATCCTCAGCATTTCACTCACAGACAAGACACCGCTCAGAGAACTGTTCGATAAGACTTATTCCAATGATGTCAAAGAGCAATTTGGCCCCCTTATTCCGGGGTTGTTTGATTAATATTTAACTCGTCCCAATTTTAACGGGACACTAATGTAAATCTCTATTAGATGATGGATTGACATGAAAAAATCGCTTTTTCCCATCGATAAATGGCTGAAAAAAACGGAGGATTGAGCCTGTTTTACCTCATAAGGATGAGCCTTTTTATGTCAAAATGCAAGTTTTTATCAATTATTTGGAAGTATTCTGATTTTTTTTCCTTATATTCGCATGCTGAACAGAATATTATGGTGGGTTCTATTGCATAGAAGCACCACTTGATAAAACAGAATTAGTAGAAGACACCTAATAACTAAAAGAAATGGCTGTAAAGATACTCAGTGTTGACGACGAACTTGACCTTGAACTGTTGTTGACACAATTCTTCAGAAGGAAAATCAGAAAAGGTGAATATGAGTTCCATTTCGCACACAATGGATTGGAGGCTCTCACCATGCTTCTCAAGGAAAAGGATTTTGATATCATTCTAAGTGATATCAATATGCCTGAGATGGATGGGTTGTCGCTCCTGACGAAAATCAATGAGATGCAAAACCCGGCGCTGAAATGCATCATGGTGTCTGCCTATGGGGATATGGGCAACATACGCCAGGCGATGAACAATGGGGCTTTCGATTTCGCCACGAAACCCATCGACCTCGATGATCTCAGCCTCACCATTGAGAAAGCCATTGAACAGATCAATTATATAAAGGTGATGCAACATGAGCATGACCAGTTGGAGTCTATCAAAAGCGACCTTGCTGTGGCAAGAGAGATCCAACAGGCCATCCTCCCGCGTATCTTCCCGCCATTCCCGGAAAATAGTCACCAACTCGACATCGCTGCCTTGATGAATGCGGCTAAAGATGTGGGCGGGGATTTCTACGACTTCTTCCGGATCGACAAAGAACGCATCGGCTTCGTCATTGCCGACGTCAGCGGAAAAGGGGTTTCTGCGGCCATTTTCATGGCTGTCTGCCGCACGCTCATCAGGGCTACTGGTATCAAGGGCGTGAAACCATCGGATTGTATCTCTTATTCCAACCGGCTGCTGGTCGAGGAGTCGGTCAAATGTATGTTCGTCACGGCCTTCTATGGTATTTATAATATCGTGACCGGTGAGGTGACTTGCACCAATGCGGGGCACAATCCGCCGTATTTGGTCAAAGCTGATGGAACCGTCTGCAAACTGCCTCTACGCAATAATATCGCCGCTGGAATTTTCGAGGACTTCCAATTCTCCGAAGATTCTTTCCTGTTAGAGCATGGCGACACCTTGCTGCTCTATACAGATGGCGTGACGGAAGCCATCAATTCACAATTCGTTGAGTATGGGGAGGAAAGGCTGGAGGCTCTGCTGAGGAAGAATCCAAAGGCTGACTGCCAGCAGATGATCGATACCGTGAAAGCGGATGTGGATGCCTTCGCCGGGGACGAGGAACAGAGTGATGATATCACGCTCTTCGCCATCAAACGACTCTAAGCACCATTCAGTTTGGATAAAAAGCAGATCATAACAGCATGCGCGGGATTCCTGCTGGCTGGCATCGCAGCTGCAGGGTTCGTCGGTTGGCACTTGGAGCACAGAAACGTGAAAAAACTTCAAGCGCAGATTGATGAATTGGAAATTCAGAAGATGCGGTCGGCTGTGGATCGGAGTATCAGTGCTCAGATGGAGAACATCGCCAACGAACAAAGGGAAATCTCTGATGAGAAACGGGAGGAGGCGCTACGACAGACGAGAGTGGCCAACGAGATGAGGCAGCGTTCAGAACTGGAACGGATGAACGCTATCGAGGCTGAACGGAATGCTGTGGCTTCTGAGAAAAAGGCGGTCGAGGCTTCAGAGGTGGCTGAGAAACAACGGAAACTGGCTGAGCATCAGCAACAGTTGGCTGAACAACAGCAGCAGATGGCTGAGCATCAGCGCATCCAGGCGGAGTTCGCTAAACGAACGGCTGACACGTTGAGCTATATCGCACTCGGACGTTCCTTAGGTTCCATTTCCGCTATACAGGCACAGAGTGGCAACGGAGAGATAGCTAATCTGTTGGGCTATGCGGCTTATCTCTATACTTCGCGATACAAAGGTGACCTCTATTATCCTGCTGTATTCCAATCGCTCATGCAGTTGAGCCAAAGCAAGGTGTCTTGGACGGAGCATGTGGGGGCGGTGATGAACCTGGAATACATGCCGGGAAAGGACAACACCCTCATTACGGTCAGCAACTATGGGGAGATTATCTTATGTGAGAGAATCGGAAACAGGTTGGAGACCAAAACGCTCTTCAAAAATAATGACTATGATTTTCGGGATGTCATTGTTGACCGTACTTCAGGAAACATCTATGCCGTCAGCAGAACCGGACATCTGGTCATTATTCTGAAAGATCTCAAGACGATTAAGACAATTGCGCTCGACAAAATAGTGCATCCCTTAAGATTACATGATATCAACAACAATAACATGTTGGTGATTGGTGAGAAAGCGCTCGCCCTCATCGATCTGAAACAGATGACAGTGAGCAGTACCAAACAACTGCCCTTCATGGTCACTCATGGGGCACGCAAGGCGGGGCTGCCGCTTCTCTTCGACAATCTGGGAATGATGCACTTGGTCAAGGGACTTGACAGTTTTGACACAACCCCTATCCCGGTACCAGGAAAAGTGACCGCCTATTGTGAATCAAAAAATACGGGGGTCGAGGCTTATGGCATGAGCGACGGCACCATCTGGATGATCGACAAGAACGGAAAAAAACAAAAACTTCTTGGGCATCGCTCGCGCATCTCGAAAATGAAACTCAATGGTCGGCAACTCTTCTCTGCTAGTTATGACGGAAGCGTGAATCTTTGGATCACAGATAAGGAAAAGGTGGAACCTATGACGATGGTAGAGACCAACAACTGGATCATGCACCTCTGTTTCAATTCCACCAAAAATACTTTCTGGGTGGGGGATGTCAAAGGCAACCTCACAGCGGTCAATATCTCCGTTCCCATCATGGTGGATGCCATCAAGAAAAACTTGAAGCGCGACCTGACCACGGATGAGTGGAATTACTATATCGGACCTAATGTGCCCTTTGAATCGTTCTTCACTAATCAAGGAAAGGGGAAGGCTCCATGAAAAAACTGCTCGCTTTCCTGTCGCTTCTGCTTCTCCTGACTACGGCTCATGGACAGGGCATTCCATTTATCCGCAATTTCTCTGCGGATGAGTATCATGCCAACAATACCAACTTCGACATCGATACCGATGAGAGGGGAAATGTGTTTGTGGCTAATTTCGAGGGCTTGCTCTACTATGACTATGCGGAATGGCGGATGATACATACACCGGGCATCACCCGGGTCACCGTCGTCTACAGAGCGACGGACAACAACATCTGGGTGGGAGGCTACAATTACTTCGGCAAGGTGGTGAGAAAAGATAATGGGGAGATTACACTTCAGAGAATCGGTAAACAGGATCTGTTTCGGGGGGAGGTGCAGGAAATCTTTGAGATAGACGGAAAACTTCTTTTTGTCGTCAACAACGGTTTTATCTACCAGGTCAACAATGACAAAGTGGGTGTCTTGAAGGAAGTGGACAAGAAATCACTCAAAATGGGAATGCTTGATGTGGTGAATGTGGATGCACTGCAGAAAGGGGAGAGTGATTTAATCAAAAACGACACCGTGCAGATAGAACCTTTGGGGAATGGATTGAATGCCATCGTCCTGAAAAATGCAGGCATCGTCATCACTGACGACAAAAAACGCACGATTTATACCATTACTGATGCCAATGGACTCTGCTCTAATGTGGTGTCTTATGCTAATTACGACGGGAGAGGACATCTGTGGGGGGCTACCAACAGAGGAATCTTTTCTGTACAAATTCCTTCGCCCATCACACGTTTCACACCTCATGAAGGCCTACAGGGGTTGGTGCTCTCTATCGCATCGTTCAATGGAATCATCTATGTGGGTACTGATGAAGGACTCTTCCGACAGGAGGGATACCGATTCACCAAAGTGCCGGGTGTGAATCATGCTTGTCTGGAGATGAAAAATAGTGGCAACACTTTGCTCGCGGCAACAGCCGATGGCATTTTCAGAGTATACCCTGACGGCCATGCTCGACAGTTGACGGAACTCAATACGATGTCTTTACTCGATGAGGGCGACAAAATCTATAGCGGTGAATCTGATGGCGTCTTTCTGATGAGGAACGACGGACAGAATAGACAGAAAATCTGTAACCTGGAGAATGTCAAGAAAATAGTGAAAGACAAGGAGGGCACCATCTGGGTACAAAGCCTCTACGGAGCAGTGTGGTACAAAAAAGTGGACGACACGATGTTCAGACGGTATAAGACCAATAAGAAGACGGAGACTTTACAAACGATAGTAATGACCGGAGACAAGGTAAACATTGTCTGTGCTGAAGACACTACGCCCATACCATATCCGGTGGTCTCTTATGTGGATGCAGATGGGGTCACTTGGCTGACCAACAACGAGGGGAAAAAACTATATAGATGGAAGAATGGAAAAAGACTCAGCGATTTGGACCAACTGCTGTTCTGTGTGAATGAGATTCCTGTGAATGCCATCTTTGTAAGGCAGAATGAAATCTGGTTGGGAAGCGATAACGGATTGACTATCATCAACCCCCAAATGAATATAATCGCACAAAAAAGCAAGCCAAAGCTATATATTCGTTCCGTCAAGTTGGGCAACGACAGCATCCTTTGGGGAGGATTCGGGGAAATGCCGAAATCACTGCCTGATCTCGGCCACAATGACAATAGCCTTTCATTCACCTTCTCGATCGACAATCCCTACCTTGTCGGAAAGACAATGTATCGCTACAGACTGAACAACGGGGATTGGAGCCCCTGGAGCAATAGCACGTCTGCTAATTATCCAAATCTCGCCTTTGGCAACTATACCTTCGACGTGCAGGCACGCGACATGCTCAACAGGTTATCCGATATTTCGAGCATCAGCTTTTATATCAGAGTGCCCTACTATTACAGATGGTATATGAACTTGTTCTATTTGTTGTTCTTGAGCGCATTGGTATACCTACTCTTCCAGTTGCGACTGAGAAGACTGGAGAGGGAAAAGGTCAGATTGGAGAAAATCGTTACTGAGCGGTCGGCAGAGGTCGTGAGATTGGAGAAAATGGCAACGGCTGGTAAACTGACTCAGGGACTGATCGACCGCATTCTCAATCCGCTCAATTATATCAATAATTTCGCCAAACTGTCGGAAGGGCTTGTGAGGGATGTCAAGGCTAATGTGGAGGATGAGAAAGAAAGGATGGAGGAAGACAACTACGAGGACACCATGGAGGTGCTCGACATGCTAAAACTCAACTTGCAGAAAGTGGGGGAACATGGACAGAACACCGCAAGGACCCTCAAGGCGATGGAGGAGATGCTCAAAGACAGGTCGGGGGGAATTGTGCCCATGGACCTGATGATTGTCATAAGGCAAGACAAGCAAATGTTGCAGGATTATTATAAAAAGGAAATCACACAATATGGCATCAAGACTCACTTCAGGGAGGAGGTCGGTCAGGTCATCATCAATGGAAATGCGGAACAGCTGAGCAAAACCATCATGAGCTTGTTGGCCAACGCCATCTATGCCGTTATCAGAAAAGCGCAACAAATAGAGACTGGCGGACAAGACAAAAAAACGGGGGAGAGGTATTCACCGGAGGTTTCCTTGCTCGTCGAACAAATCGACAATGTCATCCAGATAAAAATCCGTGATAATGGCACGGGCATCGGGGAAAATATCATCGATAAAATTTTTGACCCGTTTTTCACCACTAAAACCACTGCTGAAGCGGCTGGCGTCGGACTTTATCTGAGCCGAGAGATCGTCCAAAACCATGGGGGTGACATCCAAGTCAAGTCTGTAAAAAATGAATTCAGCGAGTTTATCATCACGTTACCTGTAAAAAATGCATAGCAATATGGAACAGATAGAACAGCTCAAACTACAATTACAACAGCAGGAGAAATTAGCTTCACTCGGTACACTCAGTGCGGGCATCGCACATGAGATACAGAATCCGCTCAACTTCGTCATCAATTTCAGTAAAATATCCGACAAACTGCTGAATGATCTGGCTGCTATCGTGGAGGATAATTTGGACAAATTGACGGAAGATGACCGTGAGGATGCGGAGGACATCATTGACGACCTGAAGAGCAACCTGGCTAAGATTGTGGAGCATAGCCAAAGGGCTGTCAGTATCATACAGGGGATACTCCTGGTCTCAAGGGGAAAGGATAACGAGTTCCTGCCTACTGATGTATGCAAGATTGTCAAAGAGTATGTCTGGCTTTCGTATCATGCTATGCGGGTCAACTGCAAAGGGTTTAACATCAGCATTCATGAGAATTATGAGGATGGGCTGCCTAAAATCATGGTTATTCCCCAGGATTTAAGCCGCGCGGTGCTCAACGTGATGAACAATGCTTGTTATGCTGTTTGGAAAAAGAAACAGACGGCTGGAGTTGACTATTCCCCGGAGGTTTCGGTGACCGTCGGAAAGGAAGGGGACAACCTCGTCATCAGCTTTGTTGACAACGGAGAGGGAATGACGGAAGAGGTAAAACAGCGGCTCTTCGAGAACTTCTTCACAACCAAACCCATCGGACAAGGTACTGGCCTCGGATTGGGCATCACACGTGATATTATAGAAAATAAGCATCGGGGAACTGTATCCTTCAACTCCACTGAGGGAGAAGGTACGACCTTCACATTCACCATACCTATCAGGAAATGAAAAAGATAAGATACCTGTTCGTTTTGATAGGACTATGCTTGGCTTCGCTTTGCACCCAAGCACAGGAGAATACTGTGCGGCAGATCTATCAGCAGGCTGAGAGCGAATATGAGATCGGCCGCATCGAGCAAGCCATTCAATTACTGCAGGATAACCTGAGCAACTTTGAGGGAAACCTCAAACAAAGTGCTTATCGGCTTCTGGCACTATGCTACCTGAGTGAGGACAGAGACCCGGAGGCGAGGTTCTTTGCTGAACAGTTGATAAAAATGAATAACTATTACAACTCCACAGATGACCCCGCACGCTTTCAGGAGCTCATCAGCCAACTCAAAGAAGGTATCGTCACCACGATTACTACGGCTTCCAGTCAAAGTGAGACGGTCAATGAGGCGCCGGTTCCCATTACCATCATCACGGCGGAGATGATTAATGAACTGGGCTACAATAAGAACCTGGCACAGATACTTGAGGCATACGTGCCAGGGATAGTTCAGGTCTCCTCCTACGATGAAGGGGTCAATTTGTCTACACATGGTGCTTATGCCAATGGGCAGGAACTGATCTTGATCATGGAGAACGGGCACCGACTGAATACTCGTTTCGACAATAACGGACCCGTTAGTTATTCTATCTCTACTGAGAAAATCGACCATATCGAAGTGTTGCGTGGACCTGCTTCATCGCTGTATGGAAATGTGGCCTTGTCGGCTGTGGTCAACATCATCACCAAAAGTGGCAGAAAACTGAATGGCATAAATGCTAAATACGGATACGCTTCTTACAATACGCATAAGGCTGATATCCAAATGGGTACACAGTTCATGGATGCAGATATCTTCGCATGGGCTTCCTTCTACAACTCTGACGGGCATATTCGTCATATGAGTGATGGAAAGGGGTTCCTGTTGGATTATTATGTTCCAATTGAAGATTTTGGCTTCGAGAAAAGAATTTATATTGGACCCGACAAAGTGTATGTTGATGGATATAGAGATTCCCCGGCATATGATATCGGACTGACCTTCAAATTCAAGGGCTTTGATCTGATGTTCAGCAAAAAAAATGTCAAAAAGGTATTTCAGAACATTGATACACACGGTGGTTACGAATACAACAGGTTTTTTACTATTTTCGGTATAAAACCAGGATATGGGCAGGAGTCGACACATGCGGAATTAGGGTATACTAAGCAGCTCAAGAATATCAACCTAAATGCATCCGTCTACAGTGACTGGTATAAAACAACTCGTTACGATGTCTTATACGATTCTCTGATGACAATCGATTATATGACAAATGCTGAGGAGATAGATTCCATAATCGATTATACGAATGCCGTGCCCGATACCACCTTTTCTGAGGGAGGGCTGAACTGTAACCATTATGAAGAGCATACGATGGGGGGCTTTTTGAAAGCAAGTGCAGACTACAGACTCTTTAATATGAAAGGATCTTTTCTGGTTGGTGGCCAATTTGAGCATTTCTCTCTCGTCTCTGTCTTCTACTTCAGTGGCACAAATTTGGAATATGTTGATGATGGATATGTCGGATATGAAGAAATCATCAATGCAGGAAAAGAAAGCAACCTCTCGTTCTTTATACAAGATAAACACTATATCTTACCACAGCTCATCCTGAATACTGGGTTTCGATACGATCTCAAATATCGGCAGAAAGAAAATGTGATCAGAACTTTCTCACCACGATTGGCCGTGATGTATGTGCCTAATGATCATTTCAGCCTCAAATTGTCTTATTCTCAAGCGTTTGCCGACCTCTCTTTTTTCTACCGTTATATCATTAGTGATGAACATACCATTTCTGATCCACAACATATATCGGCTGTTCAACTCACGGCCATGGGCAATGTCTCACCCTGGCATCTCAACTATGAGGTCAACTTGTTTTATAACAAATATTCCAACCTTTTGTGTTGGCAAGAAAGATCGTTTGTTGCTGGGAAAAATGCCGGAAAACTAAATAATGTAGGAGTTGAGGCAACGGCAAGTTACGCTTTCAAACGCTTATCTGCTAATCTCTCGGCATATTATTGCCACGATATCAGTTCGGAGCATTATTATTTTAACTCGTCCAAAAAATTGGTCACGGCTGTTCCGCATTTCACACTCAATTTAAATGTGGGTTACTTATTCTTACAGAAAAAAAACCATCAGCTCAAAGTGATTGGTCGTTCGTATTATCTGGGCAAGAGACTTAATTACAAATTCGAGGAAAAGGATGACTTCTTCACAGAAGAGAATATGTACTTTGATGTCGGTGTCAAGTATCGGTACAAACAACGTTTGCAACTTTCTTTTGATTGCGAGAACATCTTCGATACGGATAGGTATGTATGTGGACCAAAATCTTTGTGTATACCAATGTTGCAGCGGGGAAGGTGTTTGATGGCTTCGGTCTCCTACCAATTATGAAATATGACATAATCATGGAAAAACACTAAAAAAAATAAAAAAATATTGACAGCATGTGGGATAATCAAATGTTTTCATTATATTTGTATCCATTCTTATATTTTCAGTTCTGACATCTTTTATAATTGTTTTATCATCAACTTTAAGACTATGAAGACAAGACATATCTTTACAATTTTGGTTTGCATGATAGCTGGCGCTCTCTATGCACAGACCAACCTCTCAACAAACAAAAATGCCGTCTACGTCGTGTCTCCCATCTTGGCCAAAAGCGACAAAACAAGTGAGCAGAAAACTTTCGCTGCTATGCGTGCACCCATCATAAAGAAACTCAATGAGAATCCAAAAGTGATGGCGATGGAAAATCAGAACTGCGGACACAAATTGCTCACCGTCATCCAAAACTACAAACAGTATACCCAAAGAGACTCTACCAATGGAAAGTTCTACTACAAAGTGGAGTTTTATTATACATTAGGCATCAAAAACACGGAGAAAAACGAGGTGCTCTCACAGGGGATGTCCAAAAAGGCTTCTGTAAGGTCGGAAAAAAGCTACGCCGATGCGTTCGCCGAAGCGTGTAGAATATATCCCTATGAAAGCGATATCAATGAGGTCGTCGAGGAATCTTTCGCTTTGGTGGGACTCATCACAAAGGTGGAGCCTGATGCTAAAAAACCAAAGCGTGCAGGCAAGGTTTACATCGACCTCGGCACCAACAACGGTTTGCGCAAAAACCAGTGGTTTGATGTGTTCCTCGTCAACAATGGCAATGTGAGCGACCGCATCGCTACGATTCATCTGGATGAGGCGGGACCTAACTCTGCGGTTTGCAAACCCAAAAAAGGTAAAGAGGAACTGCTCGCTCTATGGAATAGCAACACAGGGGCAAAATTCGCTGTCGTGTCCAGAATGGAGAGCAACATCTTCAAAAAACTGGAAAAGGCTTTGGACTTTATCACCAATATCATGGATAATTACTGATTCTAAACCGGGCTTCTTCCTTGCTGACGAAAGGAGGGGCTGGGCAAGAGGATAACTATGTGTCTTTCAAAATAGTAAGAGATGAAAGTTTTGTTGATCAATGGAAGCCCAAAGGAGAATGGCAACACTTTCCTGGCTTTAAGCGAGGTGGCGAAGACCTTGAACAGCGAGGGCATACAGACGGAGATCATTTCTATTGGCAAACAGGCTGTGCAGGGGTGCATCGCATGTGGCATGTGTGGTAGAAATGGGGGACGGTGTACGTTTCGTGACGATCTGTATTTTAAGGTGATGCGGGCCGTCAAGGATGGCATCGACGGACTGGTCATCGGATCGCCGGTTTATTATGGAGGACCCAATGGCTCACTATGTGCCTTGCTCGATAGGGTGTTCTATTCTCTCGGAAACGAACTCAGATTCAAACCGGCTGCCAGCGTGGTGGTTTGCCGGAGAGGCGGAGCTTCTGCGGCCTTCGACAGACTGAACAAATATTTCACCATCCTCAATATGCCTGTCGTCAGTTCGCAATACTGGAATATGGTATATGGCCATACTCCTGGACAGGTCGCTCAGGATGAGGAGGGAATGCAGACCATGCGCACTCTCGGACGGAATATGGCTTGGATGATCCGGAAACTGAACATTGACGAGGATGGCTTCCCAAAACAGGAAAGTCCGTTGCGCACCAATTTTATTAGATAAGTAGCTTAGATACTGGGGCTCCTATGTAAAACTGATCGGTGGATAAACACGATGCTGCTTCAACTCGTTATAACGATCATTTTGGAAACAGTAGAGCGCTGCTTGTCCTGACGATGGTGTGACGGTTTCTGACAAAGGCGTCAGAATGTTGAGCTCTGACAGCTTCTGCATGAAATGGCTTTGATCTAATCGCATGCCCAAGATGGCCTCGTAGAGATGCTGCAGTTGTGCGATCGTAAACTTCTCTGGCAATACACCCAACCCGATGGGCTCGAAATGGATGCGTTCACGGAGTCGTTGAATGGCTAACTGGAGCATCTGATCATGGTCAAAGGCCAGGGGAGGGAGGTGGTCGAGGGTGAACCAGGCTGCCTGGGCTGCATCATCGCCTCCCTGCACTTCCTGAATATTCATCAATGTATAATAAGCAACGGTAATCACACGTTCGCGGGGGTCGCGGTTCGGAGCACTGAACGTATGAAACTGTTCGACTCCTGAAATAAGCAGCCCGGTCTCTTCCTTGAGCTCGCGCAAGACACCTTCTTCGCAGGACTCATCGATTTCTACGAAACCGCCTGGAAATGCCCAATGGCCTTTGTAAGGGTCAAAACCTCGCTCAATCAACAGTATTTTGAGTTGAATACCATCAAAACCAAATACCACACAATCGGTGGTGACTGATGGATGGGGATATTTGTATGAATACATTTTTCTGATGTTTTATTACCGGTTGGTCTCGTTTCTTAATGCAAATATAAGAAAAAAAACGGTGATGTGAGAAAAAAGCAATTGTTTTTACTCTTGTTCTTTGCGTGATGAGGATTTTTTGATTATTTTTGCTTTCGAGAGAACATCATTTATCCATATACCGATTACATCCTATGAAAATCAGATCATTATTCTTGATGGCATTCATCGTAATGTCGGTCTCTGCCTCATCACAGACCATCACGGGCAAATACGTCATTCCTAATATGCCTGAATGGGCCAAAAATGCGGTTTTCTATCAGATTTATCCGCAGACATTCTGCGATTCCGATGGCGATGGCATCGGTGATCTGCAAGGCATTATCAGCAAACTCGACTATGTGAAGAGCTTGGGTGTAGACGCCATCTGGTTCAATCCTTTCTTCGATTCTCCTTTCAATGATGCGGGATATGATATCCGCGACTATTATAAGATCGCGCCACGCTACGGTACCAATGAGGATGCTCGACGGCTGTTTGAGGAGGTGCACAAAAGGGGGATGCATGTCATCTTCGACTATGTCGTCAGCTACACGGCCATCGATAACCCGTGGTTCGTGGAGTCACAGAAACAGGAAAAAAACAAATACTCCAACTATTATATTTGGACAGAGACCAACTGGGTTAACCCTCCTCGTGAGTTTGCTGGCTCTTTTATCAAAGGATATGGAAAAAGAAACGGACAGTTCATGCGCAACTTTTACTGGTGTCAGCCGGCGCTCAATTTCGGATTTTCTAATCCTGACCCAGAGCAGCCGTGGCAGTTGCCTACCAACCATCCTGATGTGATGGCTATGAGAGAGGACTTGAAGGATGTGCTGCGGTTCTGGATGAACATGGGGGCTGACGGCTTCAGGGCAGACATGGCGGGAGCATTGGTCAAAACTCGACGGGTAAGAGGTAACGAGCAGTTCTTCAATACCAATGAGAATGAGACGAAACTATTCTGGAGGGAGATACGCCAACTGCTGGAAAAAGAATTCCCGAGAGGGTTCATGGTGGCAGAATGGTCTTATCCCGCTGATGCGCTCGACAACTGTTTCCATGTTGACTTCTTCCATTGGTTCAATGGTTACAACGACCTCTTTCAGAAGGAGAGTTGGCGCATCCTCAACGGGGTGAGCGAGGGACACAGTTATTTCGATGCGGAGGGAAAGGGTGACATCACATCTTTCCTCAAAAGTTATATGGACCAGTATGAGAAAACCGTGGGCAAAGGGTATATCAGCCTGCCTTTGGGCAATCATGACAATGCGCGCCTCGGCAATCAGCGCAGTGACAAGGAGTTGGAGATGATCTATGCTTTCGGCTTCACCATGCCGGGAGTGCCTTTCCTTTATTATGGCAATGAGATCGGTATGAGACAGTTGCCAAAGGATTGGCCTCAGGTGGAGGGGGCTTACCAACCGCGCAATGGTGCCCGTACGCCCATGCAGTGGAACAGCGGCAAAAACCTCGGATTCTCTACAGCTGATGCAAGCAAACTCTATCTGCCTGTCGATCCTGCGGCGGATGCTCCCAATGTGCAGGCGCAAGAGAATAATCCCAATTCTCTGCTCAACAAGACACGTAAACTCATCGCATTGCGCCATAATGAACCGGCACTCGCCAATTACGCTGAGTTTGTGCCCATCTATCCCTCAACCGCTCCACAGCAACCGTCGTCTTCCGCCTATCCCTCAACCGCTCCACACCAACCGTCGTCTTCCGCCTATCCCTTTGTCTATGCGCGTGCTGCGGGAAATGACGTGGTGCTCGTCATGCTCAATCCCAGGGCTGAGTCTTCCGATGCTACGTTCAATATCAATGTGAAGTTCAAAAAAACAAGGCTCCTCGCTGGCGATCCCTTCACCATTCAGCACAACAATAAAACCGGTGAAATGACCATCCACATGCCCCCCACTTCCTATGCCATCATCAAGCTGCTATCCCCCAAATATTGATTCATAGTAAATATGCAGCGGTGCTTTTCTATCACAGCCGCCGAGATCGGTGGCTGTTCCTCCTCTCAGCTCCCTCCTCTCAGCTCCCTCCTCTCGGCTCCCTCCTCTCAGCTCCTTGCTTTCATCCTGCTCCTCGGCCTCCTTCGCTCCCGTTTCTTCGCATGCAGCGGTTGCTTTTCTATCACAGCCGCCGAGATCGGTGGCTGTTCCTCCTCTCGGCTCCCTCCTCTCGGCTCCCTCCTCTCAGCTCCTTGCTTTCATCCTGCTCCTCGGCCTCCTTCGCTCCCGTTTCTTCGCATGCAGCGGTGCTTTTCTATCACAGCCGCCGAGATCGGCGGATGTATCTCCTCTCCATCCCTGGAGTCCCCCCAAAAAAGCCCCATTTCAGCTGATTTTGGCTTTCGGACAGCGGGAGCTGATATATTTGTATACAAATTCAAAATCTTCTTTGTCTACATACACGCGGTTCTTGGAGAAGAGCTCATTCACCTTGATGGTATTCATCCACCGGATGGCTTTCACTTTTCTGACGGCGGAATAGTTGGATTGCATGGAGGTGTTGCTTGCTGCTATCATACCTGTGCCTATCACGCCGGGCTTTCTAGCCAAAAGTCCTACCAGGGCGGTAAGGCATCCGATACGTTGGGCCAACTTCTCTCCTCGTGGCGTCTGTCGCTGCTCCACGCCGTTTTCGTCCATGATGAAATGCACCGTCATCACCCATCCAGAAAGGGCTGCATATAACAAATACCCCAATAGGCAGAGCACCACAAAGATCCCTGCCATGATGCCGGTTAATTTCAGCACAAACATCATGTCTTCGGCATTTATTCCATTTTCACATGACTGTATCAAAAACAGAAAACAGGCGAAAATGGCTATCGTGATACCAAAAACCCAGAATACGTCAAATAGCACAGCGGGGTTTTTCAGCAGGTTTAAGTCGTACATCCAGTGATATTTGCCGTCTTCATAGAGCCTCACGCGATAGTCGCACTGGATTTTTTGATGTTTTTTTTTCGTTTTTTTCTCTTCTGTCATGGCCTTATGATTTTTCTTGTCTCTATGGTTGAAAAATGAAGGTTGCCGGTTGATGGACGGTCTTATGGCTTTTCTTTTAAGATAAACTGATAACCGTCCCATTCCAGCACTTCGTCCCAGCGATCTCCACCTCCGGCTGCCGATAACTTGATGTTTTTGCCCTTGCGGGGGAGGAAGAATACTGTCAGTCCGTCACTATCAAACAATGCGCCGATGTCCTCGGGCAATATGGTGCGCATCACTTTCGTCGCATTGTCATAAAGATAAAACTGGGGACCGATATCTTCCCTCCAACCGTAATCTCCATCAATCTTCCAGATGGTGTTGGCGCAGACCATCTTGTGCTTGCCGTCAGCACAGTTCCAGAAACACATCTCCATGATTGTCGTGTCTTTTTCTTCGGGATGATCCTTTTCATAGCGCATATAGCCGTTCTTGGTGTCCAAAATGATGCTGCATCGCTTGCTGAGCGGTTTTTTCTGCAGATAGCGGAGCCATTCACGATTTACCGTGCCAAAATGTTCGTTCTCTTTGGAATGGTTGAGAAAGGCTGTGACGAAATTGGTGATGGTAGGATGGCTGCCTTGGCTCTTCACAGCAATCTTGTCGTAATCATCTGGGTATTCGGGATATTCAAAGGTCTGTGCCGAGATATTCGGTATCCATACGAGCGACATGAGGGCTATCAGCATACATGTGGCCCTTCTCCGGTGACATTTTTTGTTTATCATCTGCATAGCTTTGTTTATCATCTGCATAGTCTTGTTTGTCATCTCTTGTTTGCCATCTGTATATTTTCTTTGTATTTGATTATACCGTCATGATCAGATTTTTCTCATACATGATGTCATGACCAGGTTTTCTCATACATTACCTAAATAGACATGAACAACTCCTTCCTCATGCGCTGTCTCACGGGCTTTTTTCAAAGTGCTGAGAGGGGTAGGGGGGATGTCTTGCATCCGGTATTGGGGAAAGAAACGGCTGAAGTGCAGGGGCACTTCATGGAGACCGTTTTCCACCATCCACCGGCACATCCGGCGGATCATATCCATGTCGTCGTTGATGCTGGGAATGATGAGGTTGGTCAACTCGATCCATACGCCTGCCTCATGCATGGCAAGGATGGTGTCCAGCACTGGGGATAGCCTGCCTCCGCTCACTTTCTGGTAGACCTCATCACTAAAGGACTTCAGATCGATGTTGGCAGCATCAATCAGGGGGAGCAGATCACGAAGAGGTGTCGGGCACACATATCCTGCCGTCACTAGAATATTCCACAAACCGTGGTCATGGGCTCGTCGGGCAATTTCTGCCACATATTCGATGTAAGTGAGGGGTTCCGTATAGGTGTAGGCGATGCCGGGACATTGCTTCTCCAGACAAAGCGTCACCACTTGTTCGGGAGTCAGTGAATAGAAGTCCACTTCTTCGGGACGGGCTTGGGAGATGTCGTGGTTCTGACAGTTCAGACAACGGAAGTTGCAACCGGTGCAGGCGATGGAGAGACATTTCGTTCCCGGGTGGAAATGATACAGGGGCTTCTTTTCTATCGGATCGATAGCGAGCGCACAGGGCCGGCCATACACCTCGCTCATGAGTGTCCCGGCCATATTGTGGCGGTGACGGCATAACCCTGAGGCACCGTCGGCGATGCGGCAGTGATGTGGACAGAGAAGGCATTCCACCTTGCCATCGTCCAAACGTCGGTAATAGTCACATTCCTTCCTTGTCATCTCAGGCGTGGATCATTCATGCTGTCGAGAAATCTTCCTTGTCATCTTAGGCGTGGATCATTCATGCTGTCGAGAAATGCCTCTTCAAGATGGTTGGATCGCTCGTTTTCAGCAAAGATAAATAAAAAAAGGATATGCTGTATTGTTTTTTCATGATTTTCTTGCTATTTTTGTCATGCCTTGGTGATTTCACTCGGTTTTTACATCTGCAGGGAATCGATCTTGGACAAATATGATAAACATGAAGAAAAAACACACCTTATTTGTTTGCCGGTTTTTATTGACGATGATGGTCTCGGTAGCCATGATACCGGCGGTGGCGCAGGGAGATATCGTGCAGCAGGCTGATGGTTATGAGTGGCCTCAACAGGAAGACGTGAGAGCAAAACTCCGTCAGTGGCAGGACTTGAAGTTTGGGGTACTCCTTCATTGGGGCATTTATGCGGTGCCGGGCATCGTGGAGTCGTGGAGCATCTGTGATGAGAACTGGATCCGCCGCGACACGACCATGTCCTACCAGCAATACATGGATTGGTATTTTTCTTTGGCCGACAAATTCTGTCCTCGTGATTTCGACGCCCGGCAGTGGGCGAGGGTCTGTCGCGAGGCGGGTATGAAATATATGATCTTCACCACCAAGCACCACGACGGTTTCTGTATGTGGGACAGCCGTGAGACGGATTTCACCATCGCCCGGCATGCCTTCCGTGATGATCCGCGAAAAGATGTGTTGCGCCATGTCTTCGATGCCTTTCGCCAGGAACAGTTGATGATTGGTGCCTATTTCTCCAAACCCGACTGGCATTCGCAGTTCTATTGGTGGGATGTCTTTGCCAAGAAAGGACGCAATGTGAACTATCCCGTGGAGCAGTTCCCATGGCGGTGGAAGCAGTTCAAGCAATATACCCACCGCCAGATTCATGAGATCATGGCCAACTACGGACCCGTTGATATCCTGTGGCTGGATGGTGGCTGGGTGTATCCTGAGAACAGAGGACAGGATATCGACATGCCGGGGTTGGCTGCCATGGCAAGAGAACTGCAACCTGGTCTGCTTATTGTCGACCGCACGATCCGGGGACCATACGAGAACTATCAGACTCCGGAGCAGTCGATTCCCAAAACACAGATCCTACATCCATGGGAGAGTTGCATCTCGCTCAGCGATGACTGGGGGTATGTGAGGAAACCGAGATGGAAGTCGGCGAGGAAAATCGTCAACACCTTGGCGGAGATCGTAGCAAAGGGGGGCAACCTGGTGCTTGGCGTGGGACCGACACCTGAGGGACTGATCGAACCGGAAGCCGTCTCAAGACTGCGTGACATCGGGCGGTGGTTATCGGTCAATGGCCGGGCCATCTACGCTACGGTCACCACACCCTATGACCATGAGGGGAATCTGTGGTTCACACAGTCAAAGGATGGCCGCTCTATTTTTGTCATCTGCTGTGTGGGGGATGGGGAAACGGTCCCTTCAAAGGTCTCTTGGCATCATCACCTGCCTGCAAAAGGACAACAGATAAGACTGCTGGCCACTGGGAAGAGGCTTCGTCATACGATGGTTGGCGATAGCGTGGAGGTGCCCATCCCGCCATCTGTTTCCGAGACCTTCGTCATGGAGATCAGATAAGCACAGACGGTCTCTTCCGTCCTGACCATTTTTCCCGCTTCGGCCCACAGGAAGCGTGCGCGAGCCTTTGGCACCGCTTACACCAGGATGTGCAGCGTATTTGACTGCCTTGTCTTTCAGTAACAGATGTACTTCCACAAGTCTCTGACCACCTGTTCGGGATCCCACTTGTTGTTGAAGGTCCATCTTGCGGTCACGGTATGATATTCTGGGGCTCCTTCTGCTTCACTCAGATTGTCGTTCATCCAATGCCCATGCCCGCCTTCACGGGTACAATTGTAGAAGTATACGCGTTGCCCCCATGGACAGGGATCAAGCACCTTGTCGGTATAAGCATAACTGATGTTGCTGTCAAGAATGTTTTTCGTCATCGAACAGGAGACGAAATAGAACTGCGAGTCGTGGTGATAGCGGCCTAAAACAGTGGGACTGGCGGCATCAAAATGGGAATTGGTGATCACGAGTTTCTTGCTCTTGTCGCCACGGCCGTCATGCCAGACGATGGCACGGCTGTCACCATAGAAATGGCATCTGGTGGCATAGCACCATCCTCTCGGACATAGGAAATCAACGCCGGGGCAGCGCAACGAGAGGTCGGCATGGTAATACATGCCGTTGCCTTCGGGAGCCCACAGCGATAGGGCGTCGTTGCCGTCTGCCCAGATATTGCAGTTCACGATGATCGTGCGGGTGGCTCTTCCGAAAACGGCCATCTGGTGGCGGGTGGTATTCTCCACGGTCGTCCCGTAGTTGTTGTAGATGGTCATGCCGCTGAGCACACAGTCATCGGCTCCTTCTTGCAATACCACCACACCATTACCTACTGGCTTCCCTTCATACTCGGTCACCTTTTGGGTTTCCTTGGTCTCTGCCATGACGAGAATGGTACTGTCTCTGTCTTCGCCCACCAATACAATGTGTGGCCGACAGATGATGACTTTCTCTGAATAGGTGCCTTTCCGTAAAAAAATGGTATAGGGCTTGTCGTTGTGGAGAGGCACTTTGTCGATGATGGCTTGGATGGATTCTCCAGGACGGACAACGGCGTCAAACAGCGATGGGTCGGCCTTCACGGGTTCATAAAGATTCAGCAAACCGTTCTCGTTGGCGCCCTTGGACGACAAACTGATAGGCACTTGATGGGTGGGGTCGTACGTCTCTGCCCATTGCGAGTAGATGGGGTAGAGTGATGCGGCGCGGTCTCCATACCATGCGTATCCATTGCGCCGCTCCGAACCAATGTCCTCAAGGCGCTGCCGGGGAATGCCGTCGCGGTCGCACACAAATGGTTGGGTGTGCTCCAGATCGTAATAGCGTGCCCATAAAGGTCCGCCATTGGGGGATTCCACCAGCCTGACGTCGCGCTCACCAGATTCCCATGAATATGTGCGCTCCAGTCGCAGACCTGTCAATTTATAAGTGTCAAACCATTTCATGGCGGCGTGCACGGCTCGCTTCACTTCTTCGCTGGGGTGGGGCAATGACATGAGCAGACTCACTATGGATGCACTCTCCTGAGAACAAAATGATACTAATTCAAAGGCTCTTGCAGGAGCGGGAAGATAGGTTTCACGGTCATGCTGCTGACACCAGACGGTGAGCTGGCCGCCAACAGATATCTGGGTTTTCAGAATACATTCCACTCCCTTGTCGAAGGCTTCTCTTGCTCGTTTGCGGATCGACTTGGTGGTGAGGGATGGCTCAAAGGGCACTTTCGCTTCTGCTACCTCGCGCAGCAGAAGCATCGTGTTGACCATGGCATCGTCGTTATAGGTGATATGCTTCTGATAACCGTGAGGATTGGGCCAGAATTGGGGCCAGCCGCCATTGGCATATTGACCTGAGAGCAGATATTCCACGGCCTTGCAGAACGACTCGCGCACTTGCTTGTCATGGGTAGCATGAAAGAGGCGGGCAAGGTAGTGCATCTGAATACTGGTGGCGTCATTGTCCGTGGTGGAGTCATCGGTGCGTTGCTTGTCGGAGAGCACCGCTTCCCGTTGCTCTTGCGTGAGCGGACTTACCATATCGATATTCTTGGGCCAGCCGCCTGTCACACGCTGATAGAGCATCAGTTGCTCGCCGATACGGCGTGCTTCTTCGGTCTTGAAAAATGCCTCGTCGGTTTGTCGTAACGTGTGTTTCCACTGTCGGCTATGAATCTGGGCAGTGGTTCGGCTAAAGGTCATCCAGCCAATAATGCACAATAGGAGGATGATGATTTTTCTTGGAATGGTAATAGAGGGCATCGGATGGTTGGGTTATATATTACACATGGTTTAAGTCCTTTTTCGGACTTCAGCTTCTTAGTAGCTGCAAATATAACCATTTTTCCCCAATATCACGCATCTTTTTTTGCGTCCTTTCATCTTTTTTCTTGATATCCTTTCTTTATCTTTTTTATAGTCTCTCGGTATCCTTTCCTCATCTTTTTTCTCGATATCCTTTCTTTATCTTTTTTCTAGTCTCTCGATATCCTTTCCTCATCACGTTTCCCCTCATCTGTTGCTACAGCAGCAGAGCCGGTATAGCCACCCCTTTCCATCAATCGACCGAGTTCGGTCGATTGTCGCCCCCTCCAAAGACGCCCCTCCTACAAGAGATCCAGGGCAATAACAGCGCAGGCTTTGGCGTCTTCCAGCGCATGATGATGCTCACGGAGGTCATATCCACATGCCGCGGCCACAGTGTGCAACTGGTGGTCGGGCAGCGAGCGGCGGAACTGGCGGCGCGAGGCGGCCAGCGTGTCATAAAACAGATAGTCGGGATAGTCCAGCTGATAGGTCTTGAAAGCAGCTCTCAGGCAGCTTTCGTCGAAGGGGGCATTATGGGCCACGAAGGGCACTGTCGCCGCATGGGGGAAGACTGCGGCTATGTGCCTTTTCACTTCCTCCCAAACCACAGGGAAGATCGGGGCATCATCGGTGTCGATAGCGGAAAGACCGTGAACGCGACGGTTGAAATAACTGAAATATTCTGGTTCGGGATGGATGAGACTGTAATACGTGTCGACGATCTGCCCATGGCTCACGATAACGACTCCTACCGAACAGATACTGCTCAGTTCTTCGTTGGCGGTCTCAACATCAATGGCGACAAAATCTCTTAACATAAGATATTGAAAATCAATCGATCACTTCGATATAAAAACTGAAAGGACGAAAACCGTCATTGCAACTGATCATGGCACTCATCGGATCCTTCATCCATCCGTCGAAAAAATTCCCTTCTCCCATTGCCAGCGATTCCACGAAAGATTGCATGGATTGCCAGGCCGACAGACACATCCCTTCCGGACATTTCCCGTCAATAGAGATCCATTGCTGACCTTCCCTGACATCACAGGCGTGTTCGATCGGATTCTCATACTTCTCCATCAGATCGGGGTAGACCGTCTGGCGGAGGGCGGTGATTCTCACTTTCCTCATAGGTGATTCGTTGGTTTTCTTTCATGCAAAAATACACATTTTGTGGGAGTCATGGCGTTTTTGTGCCATTTTTTTTATCTTATGTGCGCTTTAACGCTCTTTAACAACTGAAGTGAAGATATTTGACAATATAATCGTTAACTTTGCGGATAACTTTTAATTGTCTTTTTTACACTTGTTCTTGCTCGTTTCTGCTGAAGAACTTACAACAGATCTCAACTACCAATCAATGATAAAAGCAATGAAAAAACTGCTATTCTTTACGCTTCTAATGGTCTTTGCCGCTAAATCGGTGGCGCAAGACAGACTTTATTCCGACGAATTTCCGCTCGGAGATGTGACACTGCTCGACGGAACGCTGAAAAAGGCGCGAGATCTCAACATCAAGACATTGTTGCAATATGATTGTGACCGACTGTTGGCTCCTTATTTCAAAGAGGCTGGACTTACTCCTAAAGCCAAACCTTATCCCAACTGGGACGGACTCGACGGACATGTGGGCGGTCATTACCTCACGGCCATGGCCATCAATGCGGCGACAGGGAGCGAGGAATGCCGGCAGCGCATGGAATACATGCTGGGCGAGTTGCAGACTTGTGCTGAGGCCAACAACCGCAACAACCCGGAATGGGGAAGAGGATATGTTGGCGGTATGCCGGGAAGCGGAAGAGTGTGGACAGCTTTCAAAAAGGGGGATTTCGGACCTTATTTCGGCGCGTGGGCTCCCTTCTACAACCTTCACAAGATGTTTGCTGGACTGCGTGACGCATGGGTATACTGTGGCAACGAGAAGGCTAAACAATTGTTTCTCGGATTCTGCGACTGGGCTATTGACCTGACTGCCGGACTTTCTGATGAACAGATGGAACGGATGCTCGGCAATGAGCACGGGGGAATGAATGAGGTGCTGGTGGATGCTTATGCCATCACAAAAGAGAAAAAATATCTCGATGTGGCCAAACGCTTCTCTCATCGCAGATTGCTTACGCCGATGTCACAACGGCAGGACTGCCTCGATAATATGCATGCCAACACGCAGGTGCCTAAGGTGGTCGGATTCGAGAGAATCGCTGAACTGTGTGGCGATGAGAACTACCACAATGCAAGTGCGTTCTTCTGGGATATCGTCACCGGGGAGCGTTCTTTGGCTTTCGGGGGTGACAGCAGGAGGGAGCACTTCCCCAGCAAGGATGCTTGCATGGACTTCATCAACGATATCGACGGACCAGAGAGCTGCAACACCAATAACATGCTTAAACTCACGGAGTTCCTGCACAGACGAAATCCGGAGGCTCGCTTTGCCGATTTCTATGAGTTGGCGACATTCAACCATATCCTCTCCTCACAACATCCGGAGCATGGTGGCTATGTCTATTTCACACCGGCCCGACCGAGACATTACCGCAACTACTCGGCTCCCAACGAGGCGATGTGGTGCTGTGTAGGTACGGGAATGGAGAATCATGGCAAATATGGACAGTTCATCTATACCAAAAAGGGATCAAGCCTCTTCGTCAACCTCTTTGTCGCTTCTGAACTCAACTGGAAGGAGAGGGGATTCGTCTTGCGCCAGGAGACCAACTTCCCTTATGCTGAGAACAGTCGCATCACCGTAGAAAAAGGAAAAGGGGATTTCCAGATGCTAGTCAGATACCCTGGATGGGTGAAACCTGGTCAGCTGGTCGTGAAAGTGAATGGGAAACCGGTGGACATCGTCACCGGACCGTCTTCATACGTCGCCATCGACCGGAAATGGAAAAAAGGCGATGTCGTCGACATCACCTTCCCTATGTACAACAGTATCAAATATCTACCTAATGAACCGCAGTATATCGCACTCATGCATGGTCCCATCATGCTGGGTATGAAGACCGGTACGGAGGACATGGCGCATCTCATCGCTGATGACAGCCGTTTCGGACAGTATGCCAGCGGTAAAAAACTGCCGATCAACGAGGCGCCTATCCTCATCAACAATCAGATTGAGAAAATCGCTGACGAATTGAGACCTGTACCTGGAAAACCGCTACACTTCACGCTATCCACGAGAATGGAGAATGCTATCCGCAATGAGATACAGCCGTTCTTTGAGATACACGACTCACGCTATATGATGTATTGGCTGGCGCTGACGGAGTCCAACTATCAAGGATATCTTGACGGTTTGGCCAAAGAGGAGCAGGAAAGACAGACGCTGGAGGCAAGGACGGTCGACAAGGTGCAGCCGGGTGAGCAACAGCCGGAGACTGACCATAAGATGGAGACCGACCGCTCACAGGTGGGGAATACCAACGACACCTTCTTCCGCGATGCCAGCAATGGCCACTATTTCAGCTACCTGATGCAGACCAACGGACTGACTGAACTCAGCCTGCGTCTGAAGTATTGGGGCGTCGGTGAATGGAAATCACATGAGTTCGATATCTTCATCGATGATGTGCTCGTGAAAGAGGTCAACAACACTGGAAAATACCGCATCTCGGAATTCAAATACGAAACCTATCCCATTCCCGCTGAACTGCTCAAGGGGAAATCTCAGGTGCGCGTGAAATTCGTGGCCAAACCGCGGAAGCAGATTGGTGAAATCTATGAGGTGAGACTCGTCAAAAACTAAGTCCTCTGATACCTATGCCAAAGCGCGTCTGTGCCGATAGGCATAGACAAAATAGAGGCAGATGGTAAGGGCAAACAGCACGGTGACCATCGACCACAGAAGCATCGAGGCGTCATCACCAGTTCCGGCACCGCCAACCAGTCCTTGGGCTGAGTTGACGGTGTCGTTGACTAATGAGTCGACACCAAGGGTGTCGGGCCTCAATGTGTCTGTCGCTTGCGTACTCGAGTCAAAGGAGTCTACTTGGATCTTGATGTCTTGGATGTTGTAATGCTTGTGAGGACGTGGTCTGATATAATGTCCCTCCGGAATAACGTCAAGAATGTGATGTAACAGCATATTGTTATTGTTTGATGATGTAAATATATATCCATAAGTATTGCACAAGCAGTCCGGTCAGGAAACTGATGGCATTGCAGAGCAGACTGTAGATGAGGGCTTGTGAGCGGTCTCGCAACAGTATGTAATACCAAATGGCTTCAATGATGACCACCAGCAGTTCGCCGATGATGACATCTATGAAACTGCTGTCTGTCAGCAACAGATAGGCACATAGAGGCACATTCGTTAGGGTATTGACCAACACCGATGAGTAGAGGATGCGCTTGCGCTTCTCGCCGAGCAGCAATAGCACTACATATTCTATGATGATGGTCGCTAATAGCGACATGGCCATCTTCTGTATCATATTCCATCCGTTTGTTGAATGATGATGTGTATATGTTCCTGTCAGATAAATGCCAATAGATAACCGGGCATCAGGGATGCAGCCAACAGACCGAAGGCCAGCCCTTCTCGCCCTTCCAGCACGACGTTCGCCAGATAGAGGGTCACGGGCATCGTACAGTTGACGGCAAACAAACCGATGTAAAGCAGCGCCTCGCTGTCCTCGCGGAATATCATGCACAGAAGCAGGATCACCAGCACCCCGATCATCGACCTAATGATGCCCATACTTTTAGCGATCCACCCTCCGAGCATCTTTCCTGCCATCGATATGGCTCCAATCAGCAGGATGGCTGTCTGGCTCTTGGTAATGCCCGACGTGAAGGTCTCTCCCACATATGAGCGAAACAGCACCAGGGCCATCAGAATCGTGATGGAGAGAAGAATGGCGGTCAGACTCAGCGTCACTCCTTTGGTGGACGGACGACTGGAGCCGCAACTTGCCTGTGTCTTTTGTTCTTCATGCAGATAGGTGCCGGCCAATAGGCAGATAAGGATCAGACAGGCATAAATCATCAACCATGAGAAACAGATCATTCCTACAGCCAACCCGAAAGCACCAGTGGAGACAAAGGCGCCCAAAGCACGGATGTCGTTGCCGGTGCGCACTGCCGTCTCCCTTCCTCCCCATACATGAAACAGCGAGTTGCCCATACCCAGAAGGATAGCCACAACGATACTTCCTCCGGTCACAGACTGAATTCCACCTGCCAGTAGTAGCGAGGTGACGAGAACTGCGCCTGTCAGCAGGATGATGGCGGCCATCAGCACCCAGTGCTTCCAAGATACGCGATCAGAGATCATTCCCGTAAAGGGCTGTGTGAGAAATGCCAACACATTGTAGGTGATAAACACTTCTGTCAGTGACCACTTCATCTGCGATGCGATCTGGTATAGACAACATAAGCAGAGTGCATCGACAAGAAAATGCAGCATCGCGCATATTCCTGTCATCTGGAGGCTATATCGGGAGGGTATGGTCATCGCATCATTTTTGCCAACAGATAATTGCTTTTTGCAATTTGAAAACAAATATAGACATAAATCTGAATAAATAGGCAAAATAATGCTTTTTATATGTTTTTTTAGAATCTGTTAATACACATTACAGTGAGTGTAGCAGTATCGGCGTGTCGGAACTCTGCCTGTCTCAATGTGCGCCGGCGGCTGGAGCCATATTATGACATCATTGACTTTCACTTGAATGATTGATAACATTTTCCTTTTTGAATGATAACTTTATCGGACTTCATACGTCTTCTTGAAAAAGGGCAACATCCGTTCCACATAAAATGTCGATGAATAGAATGTCGATGCAAAGATATATACGGGGTTCATCCATCCCCCTCTCGGCCATCCCCTTCTCCCCATCCGTTCCGTATGCTGCTGTATTACAGCAGCCATTTTTCGTTATCGCCAAGCCATGAGCGCCCTAGATAAAATAAGACAATGAAAAGACATGCACTCAATCTGAGAGATCTTGGGGGAATCCCTTTCGCTGATGCGGAGGGGAGCATGCCTGATGGCTTATTCCTGAGAAGCGGGAAACTCAGCGTCCTTACTCAAGCGGAATGTGCTGACATCTGCCGGAAATATCGTATCCGCTGTGTCATAGACTTGAGAACACCCGTAGAAGCACAGGAATTTCCTGATCCATTGCCCGATGGGGTTGAATATCTGCAGATTCCATTGTTGAAAGATGCTGCGGTTGGCATCACTCACGACACTGGATCTGACCCTTTGACGATCATCCGCAACCTGCGGAAAAATCCGGAAAAACTGAAGGAGATGGTGCCTGACTTCGAAAAACTATACACCGACATCGTGACGGATGGGTATAGCAGGGGGCAGTTGGACAGTGTGGTCACCCGACTGAGAGAGAATGCCGCGCAAGGCAGATGCACGCTATTCCATTGTACGGCGGGAAAGGATAGAACGGGCATCGTCAGCATGGCCTTGCTCAAATCGTATGGCGTCAGCGATGAGGAGATCATCCGGGATTATATGCGGACCAATAGAAATGCCTTCTTCCCGACCATCAGAAAGTGTCTCGCAGTGGGACTGCTGACAAGGGATTGGGAACTGGTGAAAACGGCATATCATTCATTTATGGCTGATAGGAAGATGATCATGACGGCCATCAAAAACTATCATCCATGATGGAAAAATGTATCTTTTTTGATTGGATATTCCACGGGCTGATAATCCATTGGTAAACTGTTGCGTGAAAAAATTGCCTTTTTTGCTTTGAGTTCCCCTTGTTTTGTATTAACTTTGTTGCCAAGATGTCGCTATTTTGATTAAGAAATGATGAAAAAGTATTTTTTGTTTTTATGCATGCTCTGCTCCATCACGGCTGTCCATGCTGTCGATATGAAGTCTGATGTTCTGGTCGAATATACGGATTTGAAAGAAGACCTCATGGTGAACGAATATTCCAGATCGTCGACCACCGTAAATCTCGATGAATCGGCTTATTACAGATCGCTCACTTGGTCTGATAGTGATGATAGTGATTCGCCAGCCGATATGGCAACTGCGATCTCTTCTAAAATGGATGAGCGTTATTCCTCCAAGCCGGTGGCTGATTGGCTCAAGGACCCAAACAGCAGATGGGCATGGAATGTATTGAGGGATGATGTCACGCCTCATACTTTTCTCGATGATATGACATGGGTTGGCGTACCGGTGTTCTTGGCTGGCTTGATCGCAAAAGGGGAGAAAAAGAACTTCCGGCAGGATTACAACAATGTGCATTCCAATACCCGTCTGATCACGCATTTCAAGACTTCCATCGATGACTATACGCAATTTTTTGGTCCGATGATGACGGTCGGATTAAAATTGGGGGGCATTGAGGGAAGGAGCGACTGGGCTCGTTTCGGAACGTCTGCCTTATTGGGCTACGCTGTGATGGCTGGCATCGTCAATGGGGTGAAATACACGGCGAAGGAGATGCGGCCTGATGGATCGACTGCCAACTCATGGCCTTCAGGACATACAGCCACTTCGTTCGTGGGTGCGACCATCCTGCATAAGGAATATGGATTGACTCATTCGCCATGGTATTCTGTGGCGGGCTATAGTATTGCTACGGCAACTGGTATCATGCGCGTGCTCAACAACCGTCACTGGGTGAGCGATGTGCTCTCGGGGGCCGGTATCGGTATCGTATCGGGTGAGTTGGGATATGCCTTGGGCGACCTTATTTTTAAAAATAAAGGATTGAGGAGAAATGATTTGGCGGGTTTGGTGGATGTCAACCATCCTTCTTTCTTCAATGTATCGATGGGTTTGGGATTGGGTAATCCTACCTTGAGCTTCGACCTGCTGTCCGAGGAAGGTGATGATGGAGATAATACTTATGATCATTATGACTTGAGATTCCAGACGGCTACTGCCGTGGCTGTCGAAGGAGCCTATTTCTTTAATAAATATATAGGAGTAGGTGGACGTCTGAGGGTCAAAAGTACGCCTATCAAAGGATGGGACAACTTGCTGAATAGTGCGCATGATTATCTGAACGAAACCTTAGATGAAGTAAGGATGATTGCCACGGAGCTTCCTGATACTAAAGCGTTTGATAATATGATCTCTACATCTCAGTTTACGATCGAAAGTGATCATTTGACCGAGTTTGCTGCGGATTTGGGCGTTTACTTCAATTTCCCGCTCTCATCGCGATTCGCTATTGGAACAAAGGCATTGGCTGGAAGAAGTATCATGCAGGAACTTGATCTGGACGCACAGTTCTCAGGAAATGTGATCAATATGTTGTATAATTTGGAGATTGTAGACAGTGAATACCGAAATGTGGAAATAACAGATTTCCAAGACACGGGTGAGAAGTATGATTATCAGTGGGACTATGCTTGGTTGAGTGCATCAAATTCTACTAAATGGGGTACGGGTATTTCTCTTACCTATGCTTATAGAAACAACTTCAGGTGGCAGCTTTTTGCTGATTTCGACTACACGAAGAAAGACTTTACGTTATTCGTCGACAGAGATGCTTATGCCGAGGAAGCCGTGCCTAATCTTGTCACTTTCTACCATTTGGTTGGGGCTGATGATTTTCAGCAACGTCAGACTATTACCAAAAAATTGTTCCAAGTCACCTTGGGCGCCTCGTTCTCGGTCTCTTTCTGATTAGGTCAGCCTCAGAGAAAATGATTTCTACAAAGTGGATAATGACCACCATCATGTACTAAAAAAGTAAAATATTAGAAAAAATGTGCACATTCTATTTTTGAGTGTGCACATTTTTTATTAAATATGGTAAAATATGTTTATTTGTTTGGATAGTTGAAATTGTTGCGTAACTTTGCACCGTGAAAAAGACGCTACCCTACCATGAAACGTGAACAGGGAATGCGTCATTTTTTTTAGACACATATTCTAAGGTAAAAAGAACAGCATGCAAAAAATGATGATTCTGACTGCGGCATTGCTCTTACTGCCTCTCATGGTGAGTGCAGATGATGAGAAAATGCCGTCGCCCGACAATCCCGTCGACACACAGTATGTGTGGAACAAAAATCTCGACGAAGTAGTTGTGACTGGACAGGGAGTGGCTGTCAACAAGAGACGCTTGTCTTCCAACATTACCAAACTCTCTGCCGCTGATCTCGACAAGTTGCCAACGGGACGTATTGACCAGATGCTGCAAAATGCACTGCCCAACGTGCAAATCACACTCACCAACGGACAACCTGGCACCACTTCCATGATCAAGTCTAGGGGCCTGTCTTCGGCTTTCACAAATTCCACACCCGTCATCTATGTGGATGGAGTGAGAGTGGATAACCTCAACACGGGTTCGGCCATGTTCAACGTGATGAACAACGCATACGGAAATATCAACGGACAGACAGCGGCATCAAGTGCCATCGGAGATATACCCATGGAGAATATCGATCATATTGAATATGTGCCTGGTGGCGCGGCTACCACCCTCTATGGCTCTGATGCGGCCAATGGCGTCATACAGATCTTCACCAAACATCATGGAGCCGGACGGTTCAACGCTTCGGTGACCACACAGTTGGGGGTCGATGTGGCCAACTCACAGTTTTATCATTTCGACCGCACAAAGGATCTGCTCCATCAGACGGGATTCCAACAGAAATATGGCATCGCCTTCTCGGGGGGAACGGAGCGCATGGGGTATTCTTTCGGTGCCAGCATGAGTCAGAACACGGGGACCATCATACACAATGGGAACGAACAGAAAAAATACGATATCCGCTTCGGATCATCCATCCGGATGAATTCCATGCTCAAATACACCAACTCCTTCGGATTCGTGGCTGAGGAATACCAGCGCAACCGGAACGGTAATCAGGGATACTACACCGGACTGTGGTTCGCTGAGGGGGCTGCAGCTGCCAATTTCACTTATCAGGATGAAAATGGTACGGTCCGCAATTTCAATCCGAATATAGATGAGGCTTCTCCTGATGAGTTCGACAAGATGAAGGATTTTGTCTCGCAGGCTGAGGCGATGCAGGACCACACAGAGGAGGTGAAGCGGTTCCAGACTTCTCAGCAACTGGAGTTCACTCCCATGAGAAATCTGTCTTTCCATGCGACACTCGGACTCGACTACCGTTACAATAACGATAAACTCGTGGAGACCAACAGATACATCATCCATACGCAGATGAAACCTGAAGGCACCACCGATGCGGGAAGCGTGGCCAATAACGACCGCAACTATTATGGCATCACAGGGGAACTGAGCGGACAGTGGAAATATTATAAGGAGGAGTGGCTCAGCAACATCCTCACCGGGGGATTCCAGTATTTCAGTACGCACGACCACCAGAGTCTCTACAAAGGACAAAACGTGCGCGATGGAGCAAGAATCATGACGGGAGCGGGCACCATCTATGCCGATGAGTATCTGAGTTATATCCATAATTATGGGGCTTATCTGCAAGATAACTTTGGCTGGCTCAATAGGTATTATCTCGACCTGGGACTGAGGCTGGACTACAACACGGCCTTCGGCGACCAGGTGGGGTTGCAGGCCTATCCCAAAGTGGGACTGTCGTATGTCCTCTCTGATGAACCGTGGATGAAACCTCTGGTGTATGAGGGATGGGTCAACGCCGTCAAATTCATGGCCAACTATGGCGTGGCTGGCAGCTATCCGCCGGCTTTCGAGTACCAGAGAACCATCGAGGTGAGTCCGTATCTCGGAAAACAGGCCAACACCTTTGGTAAAGTGGGTAATCCCAACCTCGGACCGGAGAAAAAACATTCCTTGGAAATCGGGGTGCAGGCTACAGGATTGCACAACAGAGTCGACTTCGGACTGACATATTATAATGCCATCACGCGCAATGCGCTCTTCAACGTTCCTACGTTGCCGTCTACTGGACAGAGTAGCTATTATCTGGCCAATATCGGAAAAATACGCAATAGGGGCATCGAGATGTTTCTGGGGGTGAAGATCATCAACAACAAGGAGTGGGGACTGGCCGTACGGGGCTCACTCAACACCAACAGCAATAAGGTGCTCTCCACCGGAGGGGTCGTGCCCTTCGCCATCGGTGGTTTCTCCTCGCGCACCATCGTCACGGTGGTGGAGGAGGGCAAGTCGGTGGGCTTCCTCAGGGGGACTGCGACGACCTTGAATGATGACAACACGGTCAAGGAGACTTTGTATAACCAGGATCTGGGGCGCACCATCCCCACGGTCTATGGGAATTTCTCTGTCACGGCACGATGGAAAAAACTCAATTTTATCCTTTCAGGGGATTATCAGACGGGTGCGTATGTGCATTCCTTCGACCGGCAGTTCCGCTTTGCGAAAGGTATTGCCGATGGTGCCATCCCTCAGGAGGCGCTGCAAGGCACCACACAGGCGAAGTCGTGGCTCAACTTCACCAACTTCTTCGTGCAGAAGGCTGATTTCGTGAAAGTGCGCAACATTGGACTCGACTACACCTTCCATTTCTCGTCTTCGGTGCTCAAGGAATTGTTCCTGGCGCTCAATATCTATAACCCGTTCTCGTGGGCAAGCAGTGATGTCGACCCTGAGGCTGTCCTCAGTGGGGCACGCACGCAGGGTTCCGTGGCCACGGGTGGACTGAGTTATAGCAGTTACAGTCTGCCAAGGCAATATGTGATGACGGCTAAAGTGAGTTTCTGAATGTGTGTGTGAATTGTGCTGATAAAGTAAATAACATGATGAAAATGAGATATATACCAGTGGTGTTGGCTTCCTTCTTGGTGGCCAGTTGCGATTTGGTGACACCTGATGAGATTATCAACCCTAACGTGGATGAGTCGGCTTTCCTCGATTCCGACAATCCGATGGAGACATGGGTCAACGGCACGGAGAAGGAGTTCGCGCTGCACATGTCTGACTTTGTGGAACTGATGGAGATCTTGTCGGATAATTATTTCAATAACTATACGCGGTCGAGCAAGGTGTTCGACGTTCCGCAACTGCTCTATACGGATGCTGATGTGATCAACTTGCAGCGACATGTGGCTTCACTGCGTGAGATGGCTGACTATGGACTCACGACGGTGGCGAAGGCTGATCCCAAGACATCAGATGCCGACCGTTTCCATCTGCTCTACATCAAGGCTTATTCCTTCTTGCTGGCGGGTGATTTCTTCCGGGCGCTTCCCATCGTCAGCGGTGGCGATTTGGTGGAGTGGGACGGACAACTGAAAAAGGCTATCGAGGTGCTCGATGAGGCTATGCCGCTGGCAAATACGGATACCGACAGGGCTTTCATCCTTACGCTCAGGGCTCGCGCGGCTCATCGCCTAGGATGGCGCGAACAGGCCGTGGCCAACGCGAGACAGGCTTTGTCTTTCTCCGGAAATTTCTACAGACAGGTGCTGTTCGACAGCAAAAACGGGGTGCTCAACAGGGCTCAGGAGGCGATCTGGAGCGATTGGTTCCAACCGCTGCCGAGATTGGACTTCCTTGATCCGAAATATTATCAGATGAACAGCACCGACCAGTGCCCCATCACCATCGCCAAGGCGGAGGAGAATCTTCTCATCCTTGCTGAGGCGGCGTTGGCGGAGAATAATCTCCTGGAGGCAAAAAAACAACTTTCTGCGCTGTTGACGCTGGTGAAGGCTCGTCCTGTGCAGACAGGTATTAACGATCAGTTGGAGGGACGCTACAACGGGGGACTCAAAGCTTTCCCCAACGACCCGGAATATCGGGTGCAGGCGTCTCCGGATGACTCGTTGCGCGTAGGACTGATCATCGACCGCAGACCGCCTTTCCTCATCTCGATACCCTATATCTCGGGCACATCGGTCTCACAACAGATGATCGACGGACTGGATAACCATGACAGCGCGCTCGAATTGCTCTACCTCATGCGGCAGGAGATCTTCTTCGCGGAGGGGCGGCGCCCGGCTGACCTGGGCATCCGCTTACCGCTCTGTGAGGCTGAGGCGGCCAATGTGGAGAATGCTCAGGCATACATCACTCCGTGGATTCCTGCTTTCGTTCCGCAAAATTACGGTTTGGATGACTTCACGATCGATGAGGAGAAAAAAGTGGTCACCATCACCCATAACATGAATCGGGTCATCGTGGCTAATGCGCATGCTGCCGATGTCGCTCCTTTTGAGTAATTTCAACAATAGGTTCTCCATTTTCTCTTAATTCTCCAGATTCTTTAGATGAGACAGATTCTTTCTTCTTTCCTCAGACCGGTAGCCGTCATGGCCATGGGGATGCTTTGTGCTTGCACGGCGCAGGCGCTCCCGTTGTCGTCCCCTCGATATGTGATCTTGGTCACCATCGACGGACTGCGTGCTGAGATGGTCGACGACCCGCTGATGCCATCGCCTTTTCTCAAGATGATGAGTAGGGAGGGATTGCGCATCTCAAAGGTGATTGGGGTGCCGCCAGCGGGCACTTATCCCTCGCATACCACATTGGTCACAGGTGAGGTGCCGGCACGTCATAGGGTGTTCTACAACAGACCCTTCCTTTGGAATAAAGACACGGCGCGCATCAGTTATTGGTATGCCGACAGCATCGCCGTGCCGACTATTTGGCAAAGGGCACACGAGGCGGGCATGAAGACGGCTTCTCTCTTTTGGCCGGTGTCCACGGGGAGCCCTTACATCGATTATAACGTTCCTGAGTTCTGGTCGCTCGACTATAGCTGCGATCAGATGGAGTATATCAAACCTTACTGCTCTCCTATGGGAATCCTCGATGAACTGGAGAGGAATGCTTGCGGAAAGTTGGATACCATCACCTATCAGGCTGGATCTCTCCAGCGCGACGGAAGAACCGCTGCTATGGCCAACTACCTGATGAATCATTACCAGCCGAGACTGATGACGATCCATCTCATCACAACGGACTATAGCCAGCACGCACTAGGCACCAAGAGTCAGCAACTTCTGCAAGACATGGGAAGTGCTGACCATGCCGTAGGGACCATCATAGAAAATCTTCGGTTGACCAATCGTCTTGACAGCACGGTGCTGATTGTCACGGGCGACCATGGCTTCTGTGATTATAGCCAGACGCTCAGCCCTAATGTGTGGCTCACACGCGATGGGCTACTCAGCGAACGCCCGGGTGGTGAGTGGAAGGCTTGTTTCTATGGTGGGGGAAATACTTCTTTCCTCTATTTGCGAAAACCCAATGACAAGAAAACACTGCGTCGTATACGACGGCTGCTTGAACAACTGCCCGCTGAGGAAAATAATCTGTTCCGCATAGTAGAAAAGGAGGAGCTCACGGCCAAGGGGGCTGACCCTGCTGTGGCATTGGCCCTGGAACCCATCGTCGGTGTGGCTGTCACCAACAACCGCACCGGAAAAGTTGTGGAGCAGCGAAAGGGGGGCACTCATGGCTTCATCAGCGGACAGGATGCCACCACCCTCATCGCTTATGGGCCGGGCATCACCCCTTCCCGACAAGACTCCATTCGTCAGACAGAGATCGCTCCCTGGATCCTCCAACTGCTCTCCATACCTCAAGCCCCCTAAAATCCTCGCTCTCCCTAAAATCCTCGCTCTCCCTAGAGCCTCCTATCTCTTCCTAGAGCTTCCTATCTCTCCCTAGAGCCTCCTATCTCTTCCTAGGGCTTCCTATCTCTTCATAGAGCCTCCTATCTCTTCCTAGGGCTTCCTAGTTCTTCCTAGAGCCTCCTAGTCTCCCCTCATCCCTAAAAAATACATCCCTAAAATCAAGAAAAAATATGAGATTTGCTGTTATCGGTACAGGTGCCATCGGCGGTTATTATGGCGGACGATTGGCAAATGCAGGAAATGAGGTACATTTCCTCTTGCACAGTGATTATGAATATGTCAGAGAACATGGCTTGCAGGTGGATTCCTGCGACGGTTCCTTCCACTTGGATGCTCCGATGGTCTATCCCTCTACGGATGTCATGCCGCAATGCGATGTGGTGCTGGTCTGCCTCAAGTCGGTGAGAAATCATCTGCTGCCGGCATTGTTGCCGCCACTCTTGCATCCTCAGACGCTGGTGATTCTCATCCAAAACGGTATCGGCCTGGAGCAGGATGTGCAGACCATGTTCCCAGGACTTTCGCTGGCGGCTGGACTGGCGTTCATCTGCTCTTCAAAAACACAGCCGGGATGCGTGTCACATCAGTGTTATGGCAGTATCAATATTGGCAATTTCTCTTGTCCTGACCACACACTCGTCGAGAGGGTGGTGGAGATCTTCCGACAGGCGGGCATCACCACCAATATCGTGGAATACCATGAGGCAAGATGGAAAAAGGCGGTGTGGAACATGCCTTTCAATGGGATGACGGTGGCGCTCGACACGCAGACAGACCGGCTGCTGGCCAACCCGGTCACCGAAAAACTGATCTACGACCAGATGATGGAGGTGGTCAATGCGGCTAAAATGATGGGTATCGAACACGTCGATGAGGATTTTGTCAGAGAGATGATCGACACCACAAAAGCCATGACACCTTATTCGCCGAGCATGAAACTTGACTACGACTTCCATCGGCCGATGGAGATCGATTATCTCTATACTCGTCCGATCATGGAGGCTAAGAAGGTGGGGGCGGAGATGCCGAAACTAGAGATGCTGGAGGCTGAATTGCGCTTCTTGCAGGAAAAACAGGCTCAGCGGCCGATGCAGGAGTAACGGATGCCGTATTCGTCCAACTCCTCGGCATCATAGATGTTGCGGCCGTCAATCACCAGTGCGTTGCGCATCGTCTTCTTGATGACGCCCCAACTGGGCAACCTGAATTGTTTCCATTCTGTGAGCATCAGCATCGCGTCTGCATCGAGCAGGGCGTCATACATGTCTTTCGCATACTCCACCCGGTCTCCGATGCGACGGCGGCACTCGTCCATGGCCACAGGGTCGTAGACGCGCACCGTGCAACCGGCCGACAGCAGTTGTTCGATCACCACCAATGAGGGGGCCTCACGCATGTCGTCGGTCTCGGGCTTGAAAGCAAGGCCCCAGATGGCGATACGCTTGCCGGTCAAATCGCCCAACTGACGTGACAACTTGGAGAAGAGCACTTTCTTCTGCGACTCGTTCACCTCTTCCACGGCCTTCAGCACCCGCATCGTATAACCGTTGTTCTCGGCTGTCTTGATGAGGGCCTTCACATCCTTGGGAAAACAACTGCCGCCATAACCGCAACCGGGATAGAGAAACTTGCGACCGATGCGGGTGTCGGCACCGATACCGCGGCGCACCATCTCCACATCGGCACCCACAATCTCACAGAGATTGGCGATGTCGTTCATGAAACTGATACGGGTGGCGAGCATCGAGTTGGCGGCATATTTAATCATCTCGGCGGAGGGGATATCAGTGAACAGCACCCTGAAATTGTTGAGAAGGAACGGACGGTACAGACGGGTCATCAACGAACGGGCACGGTCGGATTCCACGCCCACTACCACACGGTCGGGACTCATGAAATCCTTGATGGCACTGCCTTCTTTCAGAAATTCGGGGTTGGAGGCGACATCGAAGGGGATGTGCTCACCGCGACGCTGCAGTTCTTCTTCTATGACGGACTTCACCTTGGCTGCGGTGCCTACGGGAACAGTCGACTTGGTCACCAAGACGGCGTAATGCTTGATGTGCTGGCCAAACTCACGGGCCACGCCAAGCACATAACTCAGATCGGCTGAACCGTCTTCGTCGGGTGGGGTGCCTACCGCACTGAATACCAGTGACACTTCATCGAGCACTTCTTTCAGATCTGTGGTGAAAGTCAGACGGCCGGCTGAGACGTTCTTCCTGACCATCTCATTCAGCCCTGGCTCATAGATGGGCACTTCACCGGATTGCAACTGGGCTATCTTGTGGGCATCAATATCAATACAGGCTACATGGACACCCATCTCTGCAAAACAGGCGCCACTCACCAAACCCACATAACCGGTTCCTACTACTGCTATATTCATATCTGTCGTTGATGATCACTCGATGCACATTCTCCAAAAATGGGATTCAGGGGTGCACGAGCATGGTTTTAGGGCACAAAGGTAGACATTTATCCTCAGATTCTTGATAAAAAAAGCAGAAAAGGCGATTCTGACGGCGCGAAGGCAATAATTGCGATGAAAAAGAGTTATAATATATAAAAATATATAAAAAATATTTTCTTAATTTCCCCAAAGGGATCATGATGATGAACCAATCTCCTGTACCTTCAGCCAACAAACGGTTGCCATTTCTCGATTATGCGCGTTTGTTGACAATGTATCTTGTCATTTTCGGACATTTGATTCCTACTAAAGACATGACAATAAGGCCCTATTTCTATGCCTTTCACGTGCCGTTGTTCTTCTTTATCAGTGGAATGCTTCATAAGGATTACGGGAAGATCCCATGGCGGAAATATCTGAGGTCGATTTTCTGGCCTTTTATCTTCTGGAATATTCTCTTCTTGTTCTTGACGCCCTTCTGCATTACACTCGGCATTTGGCATATAACGAGGATGGAAGGATTGGGCTTGATAGGGGTTTTTGTGAAATGCGGGAAGGAATTCATTGAAAGTTTTGTCTTTGGGAGTGCCCATTTTCCATGTGGACCCACATGGTTCTTGGTTGTCCTGCTGTGGTGCAAACTGATGATGGACTTGGCCAACAGATACAGATGGACGTTGGTGGTGCTGGCGTTGATGCTTGCCGGACTGACCGTCTGGAGATGCAACTACTTTCGGCTGGGTGGGGCGCTGATGGCTTTCCCGTTCTATCTGGTGGGCTTCTATGGTAAAGGATGGTTCTGCAAAATGGTGCAGGGCAGATGGATCATCGTTTGGGCTGTATTACTGTTCCTCGTGTCGATCCCCATGACTCATCTCAATTGTAAAATCAGTCTCGACACCGTAGATTTTGGACATTTTCCTTTTTTGCCTCTCAGAGTGCTCTTTTTCTATGGGGCGGCATTCGCAGGTTCTCTTGCCGTCATCCTTTTGTGTGGTGTCTTCAGACAGAGGGCATGGGTAGCCGAATGGGCCAACTCGCTGATCACCATCCTTTGTGCACAGTCTTTATTCAACTATACCTTTAGAACCCATTGCGACAGACACGATTTCCTGCTCTGTGCGGTGGCATCTGTATTGATCTTGATCGCTTGTTTCTTCATTCACAAGTATCTTGGAAAATGGTTTTATTTGAAGTAAATCGACTTATAAGCTCTTCTAAGTCTTTATCTTTTGGTGGATACATTATTTTTACCTAACTTTGCGGCAATATCCGAAGAATCCACTGAAGATTTATGACATCTATCAAAGAGGAGACAATTTCTGGCGTAAAATGGAGGACCATAGAGAAATTCTCCGTGGAAGGAATACATTTCTTTCTCGGTCTCATTATGGCCCGCTTGCTCACTGCGGCTGATTATGGTACCGTGGGGATGCTCGCTGTCTTTCTCAGCATCTCCAGCACGTTCATCGACAGTGGATTCACCAATGCGCTCATACAGAAGAAAAACCGCGACCAGGTGGATTTCTCCACCGTGTTCTATTTCAATATCGTGGTCGCCATCCTCATCTATATCATCCTTTTCTTCTCCGCTCCATGGGTGTCGGTCTTCTTCAAGATGCCTATCCTGACGGATATCCTTAGGATGCAGGCCATCGGATTGATCATCAGGTCAATCAGTTCGGTGCAGGTCACGCAACTCGTCATCAAGATTGATTTCAAGGCGCTCGCCAGAAGAAGCATGTATTCTTCTCTCATCGCTGGCGTTGCTGGCGTTCTCATGGCTTATCATGGTTTCGGCGTCTGGGCGCTGGTCTATCAGGATCTGATCCTGGCCACGATCAATGTCATCTTCATCTGCTGGTATTGCCGTTGGTTGCCTCTGCCTGTCTTCTCTATCAGTTCGTTTAAAAGAATGTTCTCTTTCGGAGGAAAACTACTCGTATCCAACCTGATTAATCAGGTGTATAAAAACCTCAACCAGATTGTCATCGGAAAGGCTTTCTCCGCTGGGGCTTTAGGATATTATAAGCGTGGAACACAGTTTGCCAGGTTCCCCAACCAGATCATCAATGGGTCGATCAAAAGTGTCACCTTCCCGATCTTGTCGAAGATACAGGATGATGATGAGCACCTCGTGGCGGTCTACCGCAAATATATCCGCATTTCTTCCATGTGCATATTCTTCGGCTGTGTGTTGGTGTCTGCACTGGCAAAACCGCTGATCATCTTCCTCCTTACCGAGAAATGGAGCCCGTCGATTATCTTCCTGCATATCTATTGCTTCGCTTGCATGTTCGACCACCTCAATGGCATCAACCTCAATCTGCTGCAGGTAAAAGGTAGGTCGGATCTGTTCTTGAGATTGGAGATTATCAAAAAAATCATCGCTACGATCATCCTTTTCTCGGCGGTACCTTTTGGCATCATCGGGGTCTGCCTCTCCAAAATATTGTGGTCGCAGACATCGGTATTCATCAATACCTATTACACGGGGAAACTCTTTGGATTGGGATACATCTCGCAGGTGAGGGATTATTCGGGCTATTTCTTCAGATCGGTCGTGGCTTGTGTCCCCGCTTTTTTGTTGACGTTCGTCGATATACCTCATATCGTGCAACTGCTGCTCGGAGCGCTCATCTCTGTGGCTATCTATTATTGCCTGCTGCGCAAGGATGAATCGATGAAGGAGGTGCTCGAGATCTTGAATAATTATTTCTTGGTAAGACTGAAGAAAGTCGTCAGATTTTCACATTGAGAAAATGACTATATAAACGATTATATTTTTTATTTGCCATGAGAAAAAATATCGCAGTAATCTTCGCTGGTGGAAGCGGAAAACGTATGAATACGGTGTCGAGACCCAAACAGTTCCTCGAACTGCAGGGAAAACCCATCATTATTTTTACACTTGAACTTTTCGACCTGCATCCCGAGGTGGATGGCATCGTTGTGGTGTGCATCGAACCGTGGATCCCTTTCCTCAAAAAACAACTCAAGAAATTTGAGATCACCAAGGTGGTGGAGATCGTGCCGGGGGGAGAGACGGGACAAGACAGCATTTACAACGGACTGGCGGCGGCGGCAAAACATTTCCCCGGCGACAGTTGTGTAATGATCCATGATGGCGTCCGCCCGCTGATCGTCGAACAGACCATCTCTGATAATATCCGCACCGTGTCGGAGAAAGGTAATTGCATCACGTGTATTCCGGCCACTGAGACTTTTGTCGTCAAGCAGGAGGACGGTGAACTGAAAATTCCTTCCAGGGCTCAATCGCTGATCGCAAGAGCACCGCAGAGTTTCATTCTTGAGGATATCCTCGACGCGCACGAGAAGGCGCGTGAGGAAGGAAAGCATGATTTCATCGATTCTTGCACGATGATGAGTTATTATGGATACCACATCAATACCATCATCGGACCAATGGAGAATATCAAAATCACCACACCGTCTGACTTCTTTATCTTCAGAGCCATGGTGGAGGTGCATGAGAACCAGCAGATTTTCGGATATTAAACCTGATGTCATCAACAATACGGATATGATCAGCAACATACAAAAAGAGGATATCGCTCTGTTTGCCGAGCATTTTGCCCTCAAACAGCAACTGAAGGATGCTGCTTTCCTGATCACGGGTGCCACTGGTCTGATCGGGTCGACTTTGATTCATGGATTGTTGGCGGCCGACGACAGCGTCAGGGTGGTGGCGCCGGTGAGGAGCATGCAAAAGGCCATGGGGATGTTTGACGCTCAGGAGAGGGAACGCATCGCTTTCATCGAATGCGACTTGATGACGGTAGATTATCAAGCGCTCGGACACATAGACTTTGTCGTGCATTGCGCCGCACCAACCTCCAGCCGTTTCTTCGTCGAACAGCCTGTGGAGACGTTCCTCTCTATCGTAGAGGTGTCACGACGCTTGTTGGAGGATGCACGGCAGATGGGGGTCAAGGCTTTTGTCTACCTGTCTTCTCTCGAGGTCTATGGCAGTATCCCCGACGATCATCCCATCACAGAGGATGTGCAGGGGTATCTCGACCCGATGAGCGTGAGAAGCAGCTATCCCATGGCCAAGAGAGCGGTGGAGAATTTGTGCCATCTCTATGCCAAAGAGTATGGGCTCAATGTCATGGTGGCCAGACTGACACAGACAACCGGAGCTGGAATCGCACTCGACGACAACAGGGTCATCGCACAGTTCACTCGATTGGCGGCGCAGGGCAGCGACATCATCCTGCATACCACAGGGGAGTCGGCCAGACCTTATTGCTATACCACAGACAGCATTTCGGCCATTCTCTATATCTTGTTGAAAGGTGAGGCGGGGGAGGCCTACAATGTGGCCAACGAGGAGACCTTTGTCTCGGCAAGAGGATTGGCGGAGTTCATTCGCGACCACTTCAATCCGAAGATTAAAGTGGAGGTACAACTGAGAGATGACATGGGCTATGCACCGCCTACCATGCAACGGCTGGATACCACCAAACTGAAGGCGCTGGGATGGATGCCGGAGTATTCTCTGTATGATATCATCGCAAGACTGACGGCATATCTCGCTCCATGAAACAAAGATATCTTATGAATGATAACCTTATAACATATAATTGAATGACTATGAAAAAATATGACTATCTGATCGTAGGGGCCGGATTGTTCGGGGCTACGTTCGCATACAGGGCAAGGCTGGCGGGGAAACGCTGCCTGGTCATCGACAAACGCCCTCATTTGGGTGGAAATGTCTATTGTGAGAAAATGGAGGGTATCAATGTGCATAAGTATGGCGCACATATCTTCCATACGTCCAACAAACAGGTGTGGGACTTCGTCAACAGCATCGTGGAGTTCAATAGATACACCAATTCGCCGGTGGCCAACTACCAGGGGCAACTCTATAACCTGCCTTTCAACATGAATACCTTCTCCAAAATGTGGGGCATCGTCACACCTGAGCAGGCAAAGGAGAAAATTGAGGAACAAAGAGCGGAGGCGCTCGAGAAAATGAAAGCGGAAGGGGCCGATGAACCGCGAAACCTCGAAGAACAGGCGCAACTGCTCATCGGAAAGGATATCTACGAAAAACTCATCAAGGGATATACCGAGAAACAGTGGGGGAGAAAATGTACCGACTTGCCGGCGTTCATCATCAAAAGACTGCCGGTCAGGTTCGTCTTCGACAACAATTATTTCAATGACAAATACCAGGGTATTCCCATCGGAGGATACAACAGACTGATCGACGGATTGCTCGAGGGAATCGATACGCAGACTGGCGTTGACTTCTTCGACAAAAGGGAATACTGGGAGTCGCTGGCTGACAGAATCGTCTACACAGGGCAACTCGATGAGTTCTATGGATTCAGATTCGGAAAACTGGAGTTCCGAACGGTGAGCTTTGAGGTGCAGACGCTTGACACACCCAACTATCAGGGCAATGCGGTCATCAATTATACAGAGGCAAAAGTGCCGTATACACGCATCATCGAACATAAACATTTCGAGATGTTTGGACAGGAGGTATACGACATGCCTCGCACGGTCATCTCAAAGGAGTTTTCCACGGAATGGAAACCGGGCATGGAACCGTATTATCCCATCAATGATGAGCGCAACAACTTGTTGGCTGAGAAATACAGACAACTGGCGGCGGCTGAGACAAATGTCATCTTCGGTGGAAGACTCGCTGAGTATAAATATTATGACATGGCTCCCATCATCGAGAAGGTGCTCGCCATCGACATTCCTTGACAAAAAATGCAGTGCTGTCGCTTTTCTTGACAGTTTTTCTTTCTTTATGATTTCTCTTCTAAGTTAATTATCATATCATTATGAAAAAATCAGCAGTTATGTTTGTTATGCACTTTCTGAAAAAGGCTTTTCCCGTCGGTGCCCTGGTCTTGACCGGGTGCTTGCTGACGACAAAAGCTCATGCGCAGTTGTCGTCCAACAAGGACAAGTTCCTGGGCAACATCACGACATCCTATTCCGTGGATTACGGAAATGAGAAATTCTACACGCTATGGAATCAGATCACTCCTGAAAATGAGTCTAAATGGGGATCCATCGAAGGCTCAAGAAGGGGGAGCTTCAGTTGGGGTGGGTGCGATAATGCCTACAACTATGCAAAAAACCACCACTTCCCCTTTAAGTTCCATTGCCTTATCTGGGGAGCGCAGTATCCCAACTGGTTGAACAACCTCTCACGGGAGGAACAATACAAGGCGATCGTCGAATGGATGGATGCGGTTAAAAAACGCTATCCTGACCTGCCGCTCATCGATGTGGTCAATGAGGCGGTGGCGGGCCACCAGCCTGCTCCCTACAAGGATGCGCTCGGTGGCGATGGCAAGACGGGCTTCGACTGGATCATCAAGGCTTTCGAACTGGCGCATGAGCGCTGGCCGGACGCCATCCTCATCTACAACGACTACAACACCTTCCAGTGGCAGAGAGAGCAGTTCATCGACCTGGTACGCACACTGAGGGATGCGGGAGCGCCGATTGATGCTTACGGATGCCAGTCGCATGACCTGACGGATATGAACGTCAGCAATTTCAAGACGGCTATGACGCAGATACAGAATGCGCTCAAAATGCCGATGTACAGCACGGAGTATGATATCGGCACGACCGACGACAATCTGCAGCTCCAACGCTACAAGGAGCAGATCCCGTATATGTGGGAGGCTGACTATTGCGCCGGCATCACACTCTGGGGATACATCTATGGTCGTACCTGGACCACGGATGGCAACTCTGGCCTTATACGTGATGGAAAAGACAGACCGGCCATGACATGGCTCAGGGAGTATATGAAGAGTGAGGCGGCGCAGAATGCCAAGAGTCCCTTCCCGGGAATGGTGAAGGAGGCTTCGGTATACGTCAAGTCGGGGGCGCTCAAAATGACCATCGGCGAGGAGGAACCGATCACCGTCAATGCTCGCTTGAAGACAAAAACCATCGACCATATTGACCTCTATGTCAACAACCAACTGGTTGCAACAGAGAACACGGCTCCTTTCACTTTCAATTATAAACCTGAGGCTGAGGGTAAATATAATGTGAAGGCGGTGGTCACGGCCACGGACGGCACGACCTTCGAGCGCCTTTCTGGTTTCAACGTCTATAAGCCGCGTTCGCCTTATAAGACCATCGAACTGCCGGGTACGTTGCAGGCTGAGGACTTCGATAAGGGGCCTGAGGGCATCGCTTTCCATGACACCGACAATAATAATGAGGGTACCAACAGTTACCGTTCGGATGGGGGCGGCGTGGATATCGTCACAGGTAATGGGGGATATGCGATCGGATATACCTCACAGGGTGAATGGCTGGAATATACGGTCAACGTGAAGAAGGCGGGTATCTATTCTTACGATGCTTATGTGTCGTCGGGTGTCACCAACTCGTCTTTCAGCATCTCGCTCAATAACAGTGATGGATTGGTGAAACTCACCGATCAGTTGGCGGTTCCGTGTGTCACTGCCAACAGCTGGGATACCTATAGAGTCGTACACGGACGATTGCTCGTGCCGCTGGAAGAGGGCGTGCAGGTCATAAGAATCAACATCACGGGGAGCAGTTGTAATATCGATAAGATTGTCTTCAACCAGATCGAGGTGGACAAAAACATCAAGGTGGCCATCTCGGCTGACCCCGCACCTGCGACCATCAGCACCAATACCACCCTCAAGGTGGACGTCACACCGGCTGAAACGCCTATCGCCAACGTGAAGGTCTATGTCAACAACGTTATCCTCAAAACCCTTACCAGCGAACCGTTCGAGACGGTTTATAAACCGACGGCCAAGGGTACTTACAGCATCACGGCCATCGCTACCGACAACGAGGGACGACAGTCGGAAATCGCCAAATATAGTCTGCTTGTCAACAACAAGCGGGTGGCTCACAAGGGGGTCATCACTATACCGGGAATCATCCAGGCTGAGAATTTCGACAGGGGTGGCGAAGGATTCACTTACCATGACACTGATTCTCAGGATGAGGGTGGCACCAACTACCGCACCGACAGTGAGGGCGTCGACATGGTGACTGGCAACGGTGGATATGCCATCGGATATACGGCTGCCAACGAGTGGCTCGAGTATTCGGTCAACGTGATCGAGGCGGGTGAGTATTCCTATGAGGCGACCGTCTCGTCGGGTGTCTCTGGTTCGGGATTCACCATCGGTCTGGTGAAGGATGGCAAGGTGACCAACCTGGCCAGGGTCAACGTGCCGCAGACAGGAAGTGGCAACTGGGATACCTATAAGGTGGTGAAAGGCAAACTCAGCTCCAACCTTGAGACGGGTGAGCAGATCATCAGATTCACCATCAATGGTGCTCAGTGCAACATCGACAAGGTGGAACTGATCTGCACGTCGAGTGGCATCGAACTGGTCGAGCGGCTTGACCAGACCACCAATGGCAATATCTATAATGTCTACGGAATGAAGGTGGATGCCAACTACAAGGGTATCATCATCAGGAACGGCAAGAAAATACTGAATAAGTAACTCCTCGCCTCCAAAAAATGTCGGGATGGAAACTTTGCTGCTCCATCCCGACATTTTTATATTTGCTGATTTGACTGTGATAATGACTATATCACCTCAATACCCATCTTCTCACAGAGCTGAAGACTCAATTCCTTCAACTTGAACTTCTGGATCTTACCTGATCCCGTGAGGGGGAACTCATCCACGAAAAACACGTATTTCGGCGTCTTGTAACGTGCGATCTTGCCTTTGCAGAAGTCGCGCACGTCCTCGGGCTCCATCTTCACTCCTTCTTGAAGGATGATGAAGGCACCCACTTCCTCTCCGTATTTCTTCGACGGGACTGCGGCCACCTGCACATCCTTGATGCCGGGCATGTGGTAGAGAAATTCCTCTATCTCACGGGGATACACATTCTCACCACCACGGATGATCATGTCCTTGATGCGGCCGGTGATACGGTAGTAGCCGTCTTCGTCTTTCACACCGAGGTCGCCAGAGTGAAGGAAACCGTTCTTGTCGATCACCTCGGCGGTAGCCTCGGGATTCTTGTAGTAGCCCTTCATCACGTTGAATCCGCGGCAGCACATCTCTCCTTGCACGCCCACAGGACATTCCTCACCGGTCTCTGGGTCGATGACGCGCACCTCCACAAAGGGGAAGTCACGCCCTACAGTCGTACAACGTTGTTCAAAAGTGTCATCAACAGTAGTCTGAGTCATGCCGGGGGAACTCTCCGTCAGTCCGTACACACTGGTGATGGTCATATACATCTTCTCGCTCACCTGCTTCATCAGTTCGATAGGACAGAGCGAACCGGCCATGATACCTGTGCGGAGGGAACTCATGTCAAACATGCTGAACATCGGATGGGTCAGTTCGGCGATAAACATCGTGGGGACACCATAAAGGGCGGTGCAGCGCTCCTTGTGCACGGAGGCCAACACCACCAGCGGGTCAAACTTCTCCACCATCACCTGCGTGCAGCCATGGGTCAGACAGTTCATCGTGGCTAACACGACACCGAAACAGTGGAACAGCGGCACGCACACACACAACTTGTCGTCCTGGGTGAAACGCATGTTCTCGCCGGTGATATAACCGTCGTTAGAGATGTTGTAGTGGGTCAGCATCACACCTTTCGGGAAACCGGTAGTGCCTGAGGTGTATTGCATGTTGACGACGTCATGGCAGGAGACTTCCTTCTTGACCTTCGTCAGCGTGTCATCGTCGATGTTCTTGCCAAGCAACAGAAGTTCGGCGGTGTTGAACATGCCGCGGTATTTCTCCATGCCGATATAGACCACGTTCTTCATGCAGGGGAAACGGCTGCTGTTCAGATGGCCGCGCTCGCAGGTCTTCAACTCGGGAAGCATCTTGTAGGTCATGTCCACATAGTCGCATTCCCATGTGCCGTCGGTGATGCACAGCGTGTGCATGTCGGAGTTCTCACACAGATACTCCAACTCCTTCTGCTTGTAGTTCGTGTTCACCGTGACAAGCACGGCACCGATCTTCGCCGTGGCATAGAGGAAGGTGAGCCAGTCGGGAACGTTGGTGGCCCAGATGCCCACATTGCTGCCTTTCTTCACGCCAATGGAGAGCAGGCCTTTGGCCAGGTTGTCCACACGTTGGTTGAACTGCTTCCATGTGAAACGGAGATCACGGTCGGAATAGACGATATATTCTTTGTCGGGGGTCGTCTCGGCCCAGTATTCAAGCCATCCCCCAAGGGTTCTTTCTGATAATTGCATCATCTTTTGTGAATGACGGGTCTGTTTGGGTTTTCTTTCTTGGAATGTGATGGAAGAGAAAATAGTCTGCCGGCATCAGAAGGGGATGTAGACCACGGCCAAGATCTTGGCGGCCTTGCCGACGGCGCCGTGCACGTGGTGCTCCACGATGGAGTCGTAGAAAATGCTGTCGCCTTCATTCAGCAGATAATGCTCCTTGCCGTAGGCGATCTCTACCTCACCTTCAAGCACGTAGATAAACTCTTCGCCCTCATGGGCTGACAGCTTGAAGCTTTTCTCCTCGCTGGGCTGGATGTCGATGATGAAGGGCTCCATGTGCCTGCCGGCTTTCTCCTTGGCCAGGGAGTGATACTCCATGTGCTTACGGGCATCGGCCGTGTCGTTGGAGAAACTGATGCTGCTGTTGCGCTCCTCACTGCGGCAAACCACTGGACCCAACTCGTCGTTGTCGTCAAGGAAGGTGCCAAGGCGTACGCCAAGGGCACGGGCGATCTTGATCAGCGGACCGAGGGAGGGGAGGTGCTGGTCGTTCTCGATGGACATAATCTGCTCGGCGGATAGACCGCTGCGCTCTGAAATCTCTTCGATGCTCAGGTTCTTTGATTCCCTGAGACCTTTAATCTTTAATCCGACAATGGTTTGATGATTTGACATATCTCGTTTTTTTTTCGGGTGCAAAGATAATGCAATTTGTACGCAAGACAAAATGATGTTGAACAATTTAACGCTAAATCGCTCTTTTTTGTTACCTTTTTGATAAATTATGACGTTTTTATGAAAAGTTTTTTGTAATTTCGCATCCGTAAACCACTTCTTCAGATTAATTATTTATACATTTATCATTAAATACTTAAAAAAATGAAAAGATTTTGTTTGATCATCACCATGGCAGTTCTGGTGTCTTCCAATACATGGGCACAGAGTAGTGACAAGAAATGGACACTCGACTCGCGTGTCTGGTCGACCAATTATTTCACAACACTCATTTGGACGGCTGCAGCTGGGTTGGTGAATGAGGTGGCCTTCGACGAGGATACAAAAGAGGCGCTCACGGCAGAGAGAATTCTTTCCTATGCTGATCTGGTTTTCCCCATCGGATTGCAGAAGAAAGGCTTTAGTGGTGCATCGGATATCTACGGACCATATCACAGGGCGTTCAGCAATCCTTTCAAAAACCTGGGGGATTATGGGATTGGCCTGGATGTCTCATATAAACCTTCCGTCATGGGTGGCTATGCTGGCATCTATTATAAAAGTCAGGAAATCGTATTCAAGGATACCGACAAAAACTTGCGGGGCAACTATATCCAGCCTCGTGCGGGCTTGGTCTTCGGAAGTAGCGACGCTTTCGAGGTGGGCATGTTCTATGATATTGTGGTCGGCAGCGAAGGTTCCATGCCTGGCATAGATAAGGATATGCTCAAAAGCGGCGTCGGATTAGATTTCGCATTTGCATTCTCTTTTGATAAGGATGATAAATCCAAGACCATCTTGCAGTTCTCCATGCCGCTTCATAACTTTATCAATGAGGACTATGCCGGTGGATCTCTGAAAGGCATGAAACGCAAAGTGGGCTATATCATGCTCACCTCAAGAATCTTCTTGTAAAATCATCATCCATCATGGGCGGACCAAAATGAATTACCTTTGTGCCGATGTTCTTGTCATTATTCATCTCTCTGCCCATGATTGTCTGTGGCGTCATCACTGCCCAACTGGCATTGGCGCTGCGGCACAAGACTGACCGCCCACGTTGCTGGCTGTTCGCTTGGGGACTGGCCACAACCTTATTATATACGGGGCATTATATCTTCTTCTCTCATATGAATAGGCTCATTCCATGGAGCGACACAGTCTATGGGATGTGCAACCTCGCGGTTTATCCGCTATACCTGATCTATATCAGCGAACTGGCAGACACTAAACCTTTGTCTTTCAATAGGTGGGCGATAGCTGCCTTGCTTTGTCCGTCTATCATCTGTGGAGGGGTGTTTGGGGTAATCTATGCAATGATGTCGCCGCAACAGACGGAGGCTTTCCTGCAGATTTATCTGAATGAGGGGACAAAGGAAGGACTGTCGGATTTGGCCATGACCCTGGCCGTGGCTCATGATATATGCAAGGTGATCTTCTCGCTTGAGGTGGTACTGGTGATGGTCGTTGGTGTAAGGAAGGTGAGAGACTATCATCGCAAGATCGACCTGTTGTATGCCGATACTGAGGAGAGATCTCTTCATTGGGTGAACATCATCCTGGTGATCTTGGTCATCACATCCGTATTGTCGCTCGTGGTCAATAGGATAGGGCGTCAGTGGTTTGAGGATTCGCTATGGATGGCATTGCCTTCCTTCGCTTTCTCTTCTGTGATCTTTGCCATCGGATGGATCGGACTGCGCCGGCGGCCTGTGGCAAGGGAGATCATACGGCAGAACGACATGGCGGAGGAGGATGACATCATAGAGCAGAACCTTGCCGGCAAGGCTGTGGTAGACAAAGATGAGAATCTCATCGAGCAAATCCCTGAGCTGGTTTTTGAAACCCAAGGCGCGACGGAGGCTCCGACAGGACACTTCAATAAGGGACTGCCGCTCATGGAAAGACTCGCATCACTGATGGAGGAGCAACAACTGTATCTGCGTCATGATTTGAAGCTCGATGAGGTGGCACAGATGCTGGGCACCAACCGCACCTACCTCATCAATGCGCTGAATGAGGCTACTGGCATGTCTTTCAAGGAATATGTCAACCGCTTCCGCATCGCTTTTGCAAAAAAACTGATGGAGGAGCACCCAGAATACTCCAAAAACCAAATCGCTTCCCTTTGCGGATACACCACGCCCTCCTCCTTCTACCGCAATTGGAAAAGATATCAATAATACAAGTTTTTGTTCATCCCTTCCTTCACAGCCGCCGAGTTCGGCGGCTGTTCTTTCCATCTTTTCCCATCTTTCCTTTCCATCTTTTCTTTCCCTTCTTTCCAATTTTCTATATCAGTCCATAATGCCGCAGCGCTGCCAGCACCCCGTCATCATCCGCCGTACGGGTGATATGGTCGGCCTCTTCCTTCAGCGAGGCGATGGCGTTGCCCATGGCCACTCCGATACCTGCCTCACGGATCATGGTGGCGTCGTTGCCCCCGTCACCGAAGGCCATCGTGCGTGAGATGTCGATTCCTTCATGATGCGCCATGAGCAGAAGGGCCGCGCCCTTGTCGCCTCCCACTGCCGTGATGTCGGTGAACTCCGGGTGCCAACGGCCTGACACACACCCGGGCATGCGAGAGAGAATCTCTTCCTCGTAGTCAGCGGAGAAAAAGGGCGAAAACTGCATAATGCGCTCTTCCAGAGCGGGTTGCCAAGGGGCATGGATGTCAAGGTTGCTCACCGCCAGCTCATAACAGAACACCCGCTCCACATCCTCATGGGCATTAAACACGACAAATTTTGTCTCACTCGCGATGATGCAGGAATAGTCTTTCTCACGGGCATCGTCGATCATCGTCCTCACATCGGCATCGGGAATGGGGATACAGCAGACTTCCTCTGTGCCTACAAAACAGTAGGAACCGTTGGTGGTGATATAGCCATCAATCAGGTGCTCGATGGAGCCAAGGTTGTTGATGATGGTGATCGGTCGGCCTGTCGCGATATAGATACGATGACCGTTGGCTTTCGCTTGGGTAAGGGCGAAAATCGTTGATGCTGGTATCTCATGGCTCTCCAAGCTCACCAATGTACCGTCGATGTCGAAAAACAACGCATATCTTTCCTTTTTCATGCCGCAAATGTAGAAATAAAATCTGACTTTTCTGCTTCTCAGGATCAAGAAATCCAATAGAATTTTTCATCATCAACATAGAGTCTGTCATCTATTTTGTGACACATTCTCGTTTTTTGACATATTTGTCTGATGTTTTTTAAAATTTGTCTAATTTTTTGTCGTTTAAATTTTTTGAATTCAAATTATTGCTTATCTTTGCACATTATTATAATTTGCAAATTAGTATTTTTTTAAACTGACTAAAATCGTAAAACTGACTAAAATAGATAATAATCATTCATTAATAATAACATATATTTAGGAATAAACATAAAAAACAAACCATGAAGCAGAGAATACGTTTTTTATGCCTCACACTGTTAGTAATGGTGGCGGGCATGGCGGCGGCACAGGACACCTACACCGTGGTAGGTTCTTCGAGCATCGTCAATGGATCAGAATGGACTGTTTCCAACACTGACAATGACATGATTCCGGATGGAAACGGAAACTACACTCTAATTATTCCCAAAAGGCCGATCAATGCTGGTATTCATGACTACAAGGTTGTTAAGAATCATTCCTATGACAACGGCAATTGGGGAAATAATGGCGTTTACAACGGTGAGAATGCCTCTCTTACCATCAATGAGAACGGCACCTATACCATTGTTTTCAAGTTTAACACCAATGACTGGAGACCATCTGCAATAGCAATTAAAACTGCCTCGGTAGCTGGTTCAGCCACAGGTTCAAATGAAGGCAACGTGACCGACCCTCTCTTTGGAAGATCATGGAACCCAGCGACCAACGACATGACATTAGATGAGGATGGCCGTATTTTTAAGTTACGCAAAGAAGCTATCGCGTTGAGTCAAGGCAACGTTGCCTATAAGATAGCTTTGAATCATTCATGGAACAACGCATACCCATCGCAAAATGCAATTCTGAGCATTCCTGAAGACGGGGTGTACGACTGTGAGTTCACCTTCGACCTAATCACATATGAGGTAAATGCGACGGCTAAAAAGTGTGTAGCAAAAATTGGTAGTGCCTATTATTCTACGTTACAGGCAGCCGTGAACGCCGCCAAGCAAATGGGTGGTTCTCAGACCATCAACATCATTGACAATATCACTGAAGAGACCGTCACCATTCCAGAAGTCGCCAACTTCAAGCTCACCATCGACGGACAGAAGGACGCAAGTTCCAACTATACCGTTGAT